>Ga0214927_100079_pt1 | contig 75978 bp, 66 predicted proteins | sample Stichaenrichm16X_FD_168612 | JGI IMG/M metagenome (GOLD analysis project Ga0214927, IMG submission 168612) | Xylose enriched microbial communities from anaerobic bioreactor in Madison, Wisconsin, United States - 16X | ecosystem: Engineered > Bioreactor > Anaerobic > Unclassified | place: USA... | reverse complement strand
GGTTCCAATTCCGAAGAATTGAAACGCCCTGCACATTTGTTTGTCGAAAATTTTGTTCAGTTTTCAAAGGTCTACTTGGTTGTGGAAGAGATGAATCATCTCTCGCGACAACTATTTAAATATACCATGCTGATTGCTCAGAGTCAACAAAAACTTTTTTGATTAACACGCTTTGTTGTGTGTTCCGTTCAAATCAGCATATATAAATATATCTGATTCTCACCGATTCGTCAAGTAAAAATCGAAAGTTAATTTGCAATCACAATTCAAAGTGGTCTACGTGAAGGTGACAGCTAAAAAGTTTGAAGCTTCTTCGAAAAAATCGCCAAAACAAAAAGCAATCCAGGTTGGATTGCTTTAAAAAATTAATCGTTATTCGTATTATCCTCGGGGCGCATCGTTGGGAACAGAATCACGTCACGAATGGATGGTGCATCGGTCAATAACATAACCAGTCGATCAATGCCGATTCCAAGTCCACCCGTTGGCGGCATACCATACTCAAGGGCTTCAATGTAGTCTTCATCAATTCCTTCAGCCTCTTCGTTACCAGCTTTACGTTCAGCAACTTGAGCCTCAAATCGTTGACGCTGATCAATTGGGTCATTCAGTTCGGAAAATGCATTGGCGAATTCGTTAGTTAAAATATATAACTCAAAACGATCGGTAAATCTTGGATCATCATGGTTCTTCTTGGCCAGTGGTGAAATCTCAACCGGATGCCCATAAATAAATGTTGGCTGCTCCAGCTTAGGTTGAACGAGCTCCTCAAAAAATGCATTAATAATATGGCCGGTCTTCCACCATGGTTCGTAATGAATATGGTGTTCATCAGCCAATTTTTTAGCGTCATCATCAGACATTGGTTGCCAGAAATCAATTCCGGTATATTCCTTAATTGCATCAACCATATGCTGTCGTTTAAACGGTTTGTTCAAGTCAACGGTGTGGCCTTGATAAGTCACAACATTATCATCCGTAACAGCAGCTGCTGCTGCCTTAAAGATGCCCTCTGTTTCATCCATCACATCATGGAAGTCATAATAGGCAACATAGGATTCAAGCATTGTGAACTCCGGATTATGACGGGTATCCATTCCTTCATTTCTGAAGACCCGGCCAATTTCGTAAACTCGTTCCAGTCCACCCACAATCAATCGCTTCAAATGCAGTTCAAGCGCAATTCTTAAATACAAGTCGATATTCAAAGCATTGTGATGGGTAATAAAGGGACGGGCATTCGCACCACCCGCAGAATTATGCAGAACTGGGGTTTCTACTTCTTGATAATCGTTTGAATCCAGATACTTGCGGACAGCAGAAACAATCTTCGTGCGCTTAACAAAACGATCGAAGCTGTCCTGGTTGGAAATGAGATCAAGGTAGCGCTGACGATAACGCTGTTCCTTGTCCTTTAAGCCATGAAATTTATCTGGTAGCGGCCGCAGCGCCTTTGACAGGAAAGTAACTGACTCTGCACGAACAGTCAGTTCACCCATGTCTGTTTTGATAATTTGGCCGGAAATTCCGAGGTGATCACCAATGTCGGATCGTTTAAAAATATGGTAAATGTCATCGCCGACAATATCCTTACGAACATATATCTGGATTTTTCCAGTTCGATCCTTTAAATCGGCAAAACCGACCTTACCTTTACCCCGCTTAGCAATCATTCTGCCGGCAATGGTAACTTTCTTGTCCTTTTCCATTAATTCATCTTTATCTTCATCATCAAAATCATGATGCAGTTGTTCAGCAAGATATGTACGCACGAATCGATGTCCAAATGGATCGATTCCTTCCTTGCGTAATTCGTCCATCTTCTGGCGACGGACGATCATTTGGTCATTCATTTCTTTGTCTTTGGCCACTGTGAAACCTCCTAAATGAAAATTTACTATTAATAATCATAACACAAAAAGCGCCGAATTTATTGTGCTATCCGGTGCTGACGTGCTTTTCGCTGTTCGTTTTTCTCCAAAAATTCATCAAAAATATCATCCATCGCTGATTCGCCGGATGCGTTAGTCAAGGCAACCTTGGTTCGAGCTGAATGAGGAATTCCCTTTAAGTAATAGCCGGCTTGGCCGCGAAATTCGTGGGAACCGATATAATCACCTTTCAATTCTACCAAACGATGCAAATGTTCCTTGGCAGTAACCACCTTTTCCTCAGGTGTCGGCTCAGCTAACAGCTCGCCGGTTTCCAAATAATGCTGCGTCTGCTTTAAGATCCACGGATTACCTTCGACCGCGCGGCCCATCATAACAGCATCAGTGCCAACTTCAGTTAACATCTTTTTGGCATCTTGCGGTGTTCTGACATCGCCATTTCCCATAAATGGGATGTGAATCTCCTGCGCAACCTGCTTCAAAATGCCCCAGTCCGCATGCCCCTCGTACATTTGTTTCCGGGTTCGCCCATGCATCGCCAAAGCTGAAGCACCGGCTCTTTCAGCCGCTAAAGCGTTCTCAACCGCATAAATGTGATCTTCATCCCAACCGGTTCTCATCTTAACGGTCACCGGCTTTTTAACGGCATCAGTTACATAAGAAACCATCTCATAGACTTTCTTTGGGTCCAGCAGCCAACGAGCACCGGCATCAGTTTTAACAACCTTATTCACAGGGCATCCCATGTTGATGTCAATGATGTCAGCAGCAGTATTTTGATCGACAAATTTAGCGGCCTGAACCAACGTTTCCTTGGTTCCGCCAAAAATTTGGATACTCATCGGGTGTTCGCGGGGATCAACAAACATCATATCCAACGTTTTTTTGTTTTTGTACATAATCCCACGGTCAGAAATCATTTCACAAACAACTAGGCCTGCCCCATATTCTTTACAGATAATTCTAAAGGCAGAATTTGTAACCCCTGCCATTGGTGCAACAACCACCTGATTAGGGATTGTGACATTACCAATATTCCATTTCATACTTTCACCTCAAAATTCGTTTGCAATTGTGAAATTCCGCTTGCTATATTATCACATATTTGTGAAAAACGACAGCCAACTTTAGTGGTGGCCCTCAGCTTTGGCGACTTTAATGATTTTTCCCAGCTCTTCTTCATTAAAATGGTACTTGCTTTCGCAGAAGTTGCAAGTCACGTCAATTCCTTTATCCTCTTTGAGCATCGTTTCCAATTGGGGGACGGGGAGGCCCTCAAGATCTCGGCCAAACCGATTCTTCGAGCAGTTGCAGAAGAATTCCACCGGAACAGTTTCCAAAAAATGCAACTGACCTTTGCCAAAAATGAGTTCCAAAATATCTTCAGGACTTTGATTGTCCAATAAAAGCTCAGAAATCATCGGCATCTGTTTAATTCGCTCGATGACTTGATTAATGGCGTCATCAGTTGCATCCGGCAATACCTGCACGAGGTAGCCGCCGGCTGCGCCGATTGTATTATCATCGTTGACAAACACAGAGACCCCCACCGCTGAGGGAATCTGTTCAGATTGGGCGAGGTAGTACGTGAAATCGTCGCCAATCTCACCTGAAGCCAGCGGCACGCTTCCAGTATAGGGATCCTCACCTTCGGCAGCGCGACTCACCTCAATTAAGCCGTTGACACCAACCGCCTTGCCAACATCAATTTTATGATGGGCATTAAGTGGTAGGTGCACATGAGGGTTTTGAATATAACCTTTGACATGGCCGTTCGAATCACTATCAGCGACGATTTGGCCAACTGGTCCTTGACCATTAATTTTAACCGTCACAGCTTCACCATTTTTTTCAACCGATTCAGCAAGCATAACTGTGCCGACTAATGTCCGTCCCAAAGCCGCGGATGATGCACTCCAAGTATCGTGGTCTTGCTGGGCAGTCGTTACAAGTTGCTTGGCATTCACAGCGTATGCCCGAAACATGCCATCGGTCGTTGTTGCTTTAACTAAATAATCATCCATATCTTGCACCTCTTCTAAAAAATAAAAACGAGTTTAGAGATAATTCTACCCTAAACTCATTTTTGAAATATTCAACTAATTGTTATCGTCATTGTCATGATTGTTATCTTTTGGTTGATCATTGTTAGAGACGTCATCTGGTTTTTCAGAGCCATCCGTGCTTTGATCATCCGAATTGTTTTGGTCAGTGTCTTGAGTTTGATCCCCAGTTGTATGACCCTTTTCCAATTCAGCTTGACGTTCAGCTTCCTTACGTTCCAATTCACGCTTGGCTTCTTCAAAGGTTGCCGCACGCTCACTTGGAAATTCACTTGTATCGGAACTTTCAGGCATTTTACCTGTGTGCCAAAGTGAAAGGATCTGCTTCTCATCAAGGGTTTCATACTTCAACAAGGCTTCCGCAATCAGCTTGTGCTTATCACGATGCTCCTCGATAATCTTCTTAGCAGTGTCGTGAGCTTCGTTGGTTAAACGACGAACCTCTTCATCAACAGCAGCACCGGTTTCTTGAGAATATCTTGGACCATAAGTGTCTTGGGCAGGATTTTCAAGCTGTACCGGACCAAGTCGTTTGCTCATTCCATACTGAGTAACCATGGCTCGAGCGATGTTGGTTGCCTGTTCAAAGTCATTGGAAGCACCAGAGGATTGTGAGTCAAAGACAATTTCTTCGGCAGCACGACCACCCATCAAACCGGCAATCTGTTCCATCGCGTCCTTCTTAGACATCAACTGCTGGTCTTCACGCGGCAGCATAATCGCATAACCACCGGCACGGCCACGAGGTACGATGGTAACCTTGTGGACCACTCGGGCATCATTCAAGACCAACCCAACCACAGTATGGCCGGCTTCGTGATAAGCAACGGTTTCCCGTTCCTCTTTTGAAATAACCCGATTCCGTTTGGCAGGACCGGCGATCACACGATCTTCGGCCTCGTCCAAGTCACTCGCATCGATTTGCGTCTTGTTGCGACGAGCAGCCAGCAAGGCCGCTTCATTCAGCAGGTTGGCCAAATCGGCACCAACGAATCCTGGCGTTTGCTTGGCAATCTCGTGCAGATCAACGTCGTTTGCCAATGGCTTGTTCTTAGAATGGACTTTCAGAATTGCTTCACGACCGTTAATATCTGGACGTCCAACCAAGATCTTCCGGTCAAAACGACCTGGACGAGTCAAGGCGGGATCCAAAACATCGGCACGGTTGGTTGCGGCAATGACAATCACGCCTTCATTGCCACTGAATCCATCCATTTCAACCAGTAATTGGTTAAGGGTCTGCTCACGTTCATCATGGCCCCCACCCATGCCGGCGCCACGACGACGACCGACGGCATCAATTTCATCGATGAAGATGATGGCGGGAGCAGCCTTCTTGGCTTGATCAAACAAGTCACGAACACGGCTGGCACCAACACCTACGAACATTTCAACGAAATCAGAACCGGAAATTGAGTAGAATGGCACTCCGGCTTCACCGGCCACCGCTTTGGCAAGCAAAGTTTTACCAGTACCAGGAGGTCCCTCAAGTAACACCCCATGTGGGATGGTAGCCCCCAAAGTTGTAAATTTCCTTGGATCTTTCAGGAATTCAACAACTTCGACCAGCTCTTGTTTTTCTTCCTCTTCACCAGCAACATCTGAGAAACGAACCTTATTTTGCTTACTGTCGGCTGGTTTGGCCTTGGATTTGCCAAAGCTCATCACTTTGCCGTTTCCGCCGCCTTGACCGCCAGCACGGCCCATCATCATGTAGAAGAACCAAACAAACAATAACAGCGGCAAGACGTAAACCAATAGATTTACCCAAAAACCGCTTGACTCTTCAGGCTTGGCATTCATCTTAACATTGTTAGATTGAGCTGCCTTGGTGATTTCAGCAATTGAGGAGTTATTCTCGAGGACAGTTGTGGTAAATTTGGTAACATTCTTAGACTGAGTCTGGTTTCCACCAATGAGTCCAGATTGCACCTGTACCTTCTGACCCTGTCTATAAGTTCCAGTTACCTTATAGACACCGCCACTTGGCTGTACTGAAAAGCTTTTTACTTTGTCATCCTTCAAGTTCTTAACAAACTGGCTTGATTGGATTTCCTGCGATGTGGTCTGGTTGGTATTTCCGTTAAAGAAATAGATAACCCCCATTATCAGCAGAAATATGACAATGTAAAACAGACTATTTTTAAAAAGCCCATTTCTATTCGAGTTCATCAACGTCCTCCTCAAAACTAAATATTTTCATGTTGATAGTCAAAATACTAACACACTTGACCTTTTTTGACTATTAATTGTTTGTATAAATTTCAGGCTTCAAGACACCAATGTACGGCAGGTTACGATACTTTTCGTCGTAATCCAAACCGTAGCCGACGACAAATTCGTTGGGAACCTTAAAACCAATGAAATCCGACTCGGCATCAACGGCTCTTCCAGCGGGTTTGTCCAACAGGGTACAAACCTTAATTGAACTGGCACCACGATCGGCGAACGTGTCCAGCAGGAACTTCAACGTCCGGCCAGTATCGACGATGTCTTCAACAATTAAGACATCACGCCCATCAATGTCGGTGTTGATATCCTGCAGCAATTCCACCGTCCCGGAAGATTCAGTCGCACCATGATAACTGGAAACGTCGATAAAGTCGATTTGCATGTATGAATCAACTGCTCGGGCAATGTCGGTCATGAAGAAAATAGCGCCCTTTAAGACACCCACTACCACCGGCGTCTTGCCTGCATAAGTCTGAGCTATTTCTTTTCCCAGCCTTTCAACGGCTGCTTGAATTTCTTCCTTGCTGTAAAGTACCTTTAAGATGTCGTTATTCATTACAAATTCCTTTTCTTTCCAATCATTATTTTTGTCGGACTTCAATTAAAAAATAAGGCCTCGTGTCCTCGGAATCCCGAGAAACAACGGCATTTTTCAGACCCAACACTGATAATACGGTACCTCTGGCATCGACCAGCAACAAGGTCCGCTCACGTTGGTCGTTGGGAACTTTGGCATTGATCAGCACCCGGCTGACCTTTTGGTGTTGTCCGTGACCGATTGATAATCGATCCCCTGCTTTTGGAGAGCGAACCTGCAACGGTAAATCTGTATCCTGCAGGTAAAAAGTTGTCAGTTTATTGTTAGCAACCGTTTTGTGTGCAGTGAACACACCAAATTTGGTGGACGGACTCAGAGAATACCATCTGTCTAATATTACCATAAAAGTTCGATCTTTTTCAGGTTTACCAACGATTTTTTGTGGTTCCTTACAAATTATTAGTGATTGATACACCCGCCTGACCTGCCATCCAGCCTCTAAATCCATTTTGGCTTGCGGTCTGGCGGTCTGCTGGATCAGCCCCAAAACTTCGTCAAGTTGATCGACTGAAATGTTGGGGATTCGAAGATAATGTTCGAACACTTCTTCAAGCAAACACTTGACGACACTGTCGGGAAAATCTTTGAGGGAATCGAGATCAATTTCTGCCCGGTGCTTTTCGGAAAAACCAACTGCGGAATGAATCAGCGGCTGAATCAAGAATTTAATGGCGGCCAAGTTGTCGGCCAACTGGTTGGTATAACTGAGCACATGAGGCAACAGCTGCGGATTCTCTGCTTTGAGTAATGGCATCACGCCATGGCGAATTCGATTACGTTCAACAGCCGGTTGCTGATTGGTTTCGTCTTCAAACCACCTGAGTCCAGTTGTTTGAGCAAATGATTCCAACTGCTGCTTGCTAAACGACAAAAGTGGTCTAATCATCTTGGCATCTGCAAACGATCGGGTTTCGCGAATGCCGGTCAGAGAAGCTAATTGACCGCCGCGGACCAGCTTCATAATGACGGTTTCAACCAGATCATCGCCATGATGAGCCGTCAACAGGCAGGTACTACCGGTTTCCTTCAAAACACGCTTAAAAAAGCGATACCGAAAGGTCCGGGCTGCCGCCTCAATCCCCGTCGTTGGGTGGTCATCTTTCGACCAGACGGCTTGTTTGAGTAAAAGCCCGTATTCACTGCAATAATTCGATATATAGCGGGTCTCTTCAACACTTTGTTCGCGGAGCTGATGATCCACATAGGCGACAATAATCTTGGGCCGAACAGCTCGCGGCAGGTGCTGCAGCAAATATAGTAACGTCATCGAATCCACTCCGGTGGAAACGGCAACCACCACTGCATCTCCAGCCTGCCACCACGCTTTTTGCTTAACAATGAAATTAAATTGTTTCTGTAAATCCACTGTGGCCTCCGCTTATGACTTGCAGGTATAAAACAAATATGGCCGGTGGCAAATGATTGCCCCAGCCACAAACTTATTAATTGTCAAATTCTAATCGATTAACTACGCCGGCCGCCGCGACCACCACGTTTGCCTTCGGTGTTCTTACGCAGTGTGGACAAACGGTCTTCACTTTCTTTCAAAAAGCCGGACATCATGTCATCAAAGCTCTCTTCATGATTATTCGAATGATTGTTGTGAGCAGAACTGCCGCCACGGGAATGATAACCGTGACTTTGATGATTCCCGTGGTTCTCATGACTTTCGTGGTTATTCTCGTGGAAATTTCTGTGAGAATGATTTTCATTCTTAGAATCTTCATGTTCATGATTGTCAGAAGCTTTGCGGATCGAAAGACTAATCTTGTTGTTGCCCTCAATTTTGAGGACCTTTACCGTGACATCATCGCCGACCTTCAAAACATCATGAATATCCTTAACAAATCCGTCAGAAACTTCGCTGATATGAACCAAACCGGTTCGATGATCACCTAAATCAATAAATGCACCAAAATTCGTAATTCCGGAAACTTTACCGTTAACTTTTTCTCCAACTTCAATTGCCATCTAAAAAAATGTTCCTCCCATGTAATAGTGTTACCAGTATATCATATTTTATTTTATCTCGACTAGCGATTGTCAAAATAAAAGGCGAAGACAAAAGTACAAATACTTTTGGCCTCGGCCTGCTTGACTCATCTTATTTGACATCATAATCATTAACATCTTTTGGTGCCTTATTCGGGAAACTATAAACTGTTTCACCAGGTTTTGTATAGTAATAACGATCACGAATAATTTGTTCCACGTAATTCTTGTCATTCAACTGGGCGACTTGCGTTTTGAGTTGTTTCTGGTCTGCCTTTTGTTGTTTTAAGGTCTTTTGCTCACGGGCAATTCGAACATGCACGTCAGCGTAATTCACTTTGGCACGAACAATTTGGATAAGAAAAATTGACGCAAAGAACAGGAAAATGGCACTAATAACTAAGGCCCGCTTTTTTCGTCGATTAGACAAAACAGCAGTCACCCTTGAGTTATTCAATTCAATCTCTCGGCGACGAGTAAAATCGTTGTCGAGCTTCCGTACTTTCCCACTTTGCTGCGTCATGCTAAATCCCCCGATCATTCGCACGTTCTAGATAAATTATACCAATCTATGGGCATTTGTCTAGGTGATTCCACATGTTTTCGGGATTTTTATGAATATTTATTTATTCGTTGCGAAAGTCGCGTTCATAGTCCTCGGAGGTAATCTCGTACATCCGTTCTGCATCATCCTTTTTAGTTGTATCCAACAGTTCCTTGACCAAGATCGTCAGAGTCTTGTTACCAAATTTGATGACAACCTCATCGTTAGGTTTAACTTCGGTTGAAGACTTGGCGGCCCGCCCGTTGATAAAGATCCGGCCCTTGTCGGCAATTTCTTTGGCAACAGAACGGCGCTTAATAATTCTGGAAACTTTTAAAAACTTATCGATTCTCATGAGTTGTGACTCCTTTAATTTTTAAGAACTTACCAACAAACGGAATGGCCAACCATTCACGGACAGTAAATACGTCCAACAGTCGACACCCCGCAAAAAATATGATCACGCCAATCGGAATGGCAGCGCAGACAACCAACAAAGCAGCGATTCTTGGATTATCAGCCAAGTCAGCCAGGTTAATCCCAAATACCGTTGTCCGAACCGCAATGAACATGGTCACCAGCACAACCGCAAGCTTGCCAAGCTGCTTAAAAGAAATCAATTTGGCCAACTCTTTTCGACTGAGCAGGTTCATCAATAACACCATTACCATTAAGCTTAACAGGGTTGCAAGACTAGCGCCAATGATTCCAAAGTGTGCCACGAACAATTGATTAACCAACACCTTGATCAAAAAGCCAGCAAGAATGGCGATCATTGTCCTCAAATAATTATCCTTGCTCTGTAAAATCACGTTATAGGTCATCAACACGCTGGTTAAAACGATGCTGATGCAGTACAGGCTAATCGTCAAATTTAACTCAGACGAAGCAAATAACAACCGGTTAATTTGGGGCATTAGAGCAGCCAACCCGACACTCATGGCAAGTGAAACAGCCAAATTAGTTCTCAGATTGGTGGCCGCAACGTGTTGAAACGTGACATCTTGACGATGTTTGTTTGCCAACACCAAACCAGGCAAAACGGCGGTTGCAGACGCAATGCTCAAAACTTGTCCCAGTTGAACAAGGGTCTGAGAACGGTCGTAAATTCCCTTGATATTCTGGGCAGCAACCAGCGAATAGCCAAACGATCGCAATCCAGACACAACGGAAAATGAATCAGCCAACTGAAGCAAGAGCATCACTGCCGATACCAAGCACAGTGTGCCGCCCTCCAGCAAAATGCGCTTAATTAACAGCCGCGTTTCGATAGTCGGACGTCGATTTCGCCAGTTTGTTGGCAATGATCTCGATTTCATCCAAATCAGGATGAACAACAGGGCAATCAGGCCGGCAATTGGTGCTGACAGCATGGCCAACTGACCCATTCGATACGGGCTAACCGTCGATTTGAAGGCCCAGTAGCCAACCAATAGAATACTCGATACTCGAACAACCTGTTCAATCACTTGCGAATACGCCGTCGGCCGCATTTCCATTTTGCCTTGAAAGTATCCCCGCCAGGTTGACAGAAATGGGACAAACAGGAACATCCAGCTGACTGATTGAACCACCGGTGCCAATCGGGGATCATCCATTTTCCCGGCAATGAATCCGGCAGCAAATTGCAATATACAAAAAGCCACCAGGCAAACCACGATTAGGATGTTTTGAATTCGAATGGCCAACCCGACCTGATCTCTTGGATCTTTGGTGTCGACCACTAATTTGGAAATAAAAACCGGTAGCCCCGTCAAAGCAAAGGTCATCCCAATACCATAAATTGGATAAATCTGTTGATAAACATAAAAGCCGATGTTACCAACCATGTTTTGGAAGGGAATTCGATACACAGCACTTAACAATTTGGCAACAAATGACGCGACCGTCAGCAGTAAGGTTCCTTTAAGAACGAGTTGTCTTCTTGACCTATTTTTCATCAGACTTTACCTTACCGGCAGCACCATGATGATGCCGGGTTTTTGATAGTTGTTTGACTAATGCAATCAGCCCGTCCAACCACTTTGTCATGTTGGGCTGAACAGTTAATTGAATTTGATACCTGTCATTTTCGGTGTTAATGGTTGCCCGGAACTTGGTTTGGGCAATCGCTTCCAACAATTCCTTGCTGGAGAATTCTGTCCCTGCCCGAGGTGAAAATGTGATGGTAATTTTGGGCTGATTTTGGTGAATCTTATCAACCAACGCGTAATCGGAGAACATCTTCAGCTGAGAGATCTTTAACAGGTTGGCGACGGGTTCACCATAGTCCCCAAATCGATCGATTAGATCATCTTCAACTTCGTGGAGCTGATCTTCATTTTCAATTTGGCGGATCCGTTTATACAATTCAATCTTTTGTTGATTGTCCTGAATATAATCACTCGGCAGATAGGCTTCCAGGTCAAGCTCAATAGTTGCATCAGTTCGATACTCAAAGTTCTTGCCGCGTTTTTTGGCAACAGCATCCGACAGCATCTGGGTATACAGGTCGTACCCAACCGAATCAACAAACCCGTGCTGCTGCTTACCAAGCAGGTTACCTGCTCCACGGATTGATAGGTCCCGCATCGCAATCTTGAATCCGGATCCCAATTCGGTAAAGTCACGAATTGCCTCCAACCGTTTCTCACCAATTTCTGTGAGGACCTTATTTGGTTTGTACATAAAATAAGCATAGGCCACTCGACTGCTGCGGCCAATCCGCCCCCGCAGTTGATAAAGCTGAGAGAGACCCATTCGATCAGCATTCTCAACAAATAGCGTATTAACGTTTGGAATATCCACCCCGGTTTCAATAATCGTGGTAGTTACCAAAACATCATATTCACCATTTATGAAATCATACAAAATGTCTTCCATCTGGTTTTCGGACATTTGTCCGTGAATGTAACCGACTCTGGCGGAAGGAACCAAGGCACTGATTTGTTCAACTGTCTTTTCAATATCAGAAACCCGATTGTGAAGGTAAAAGACCTGGCCGCCACGCGACATTTCCCGTTCAATCGCCTCCCGAATTGTGCCGGCGTTTTGCTCGATGACATAAGTCTGAATGGGATAACGGTTGGATGGCGGCGTCTCGATTACAGACAAATCACGAACCCCCATCATCGACATGTTCAGCGTCCGTGGAATTGGTGTTGCCGTCAGTGTCAAGACATCAACGTCAGAACGCATTTCCTTGATACGTTCCTTGTGTTTAACGCCAAACCGCTGCTCTTCATCAATGATTAACAGGCCCAAATCATTAAACTTAACGTCTTTTGAAAGCAGTCGATGAGTACCGACAACCACATCGACCTTACCGTCTTTTAAGCCTTGGAGGGTCTCCTTGACTTGTTTGGCGGTCTGAAATCTGGAAAGCACTCTGACTGTAATCGGGTACTCTCGAAAACGGTCCAGCATGGTTTCATAATGCTGCTGGGCTAAAATTGTGGTTGGCACCAAAAAAGCGACCTGTTTACCAACTTCAATTGCTTTGAAAGCAGCTCTCAAAGCAACCTCGGTCTTACCGTAACCAACATCCCCAACCAGTAAACGATCCATTGGATGCTGGGTTTCCATATCCCGCTTAATTTCCGTCGCACTCCGCAGTTGATCGGGCGTTTCACTGTAAGGAAAGGCAGCTTCGAATTCTGCCTGCAACGAATCGTCTTGCGGATAGGCGTAACCCTTTTCTGCGCTTCTTTTGGCGTATAAATCGATTAGTTCATCAGCGATGTCTTCAATCTTGGAAGCAACTTTGGCCTTGGTCTTTGCCCACTCACTGCCGCCCAGTTTGTTGATCCGCGGGTGCTTATCTTCTGAGGAAACATATTTTTGAATTAAATTTAACTGGGTGACTGGAATGAACAACTTGGCGTTATCTTTATAGGAAATCGTCAAATAATCCTGGTGCTTACCGTCGACTTCCATGGTCTTCATGCCTTCATAACGGCCAATTCCATGGTTGACGTGGACGACATAATCGCCAGGCTTCAAATCGGTATAACTCTTAATTCTTTCAGCGTTGTTAAAGGTGGTCTGGCGGGGGCGTTTTTTAGTCACCGTGCCAAACATTTCTTTTTCAGTGATCACCACACAACTGGCCAACGGCAGCTCAAAGCCATTATCCAGGTTGCTGGAGATGAGCTGGACTTCTTGTTTTAAAAGATGATCCTTATCAGTCTGTGTCGCCGTAATTTCAAAATCGTTCAGCGTTGAAGCGACCTTTGCCAGTCGTTTCTCATCTTGAACCATAATGATGACCGTCTGCTTCATTTTCTGCCAGCGCAAAATCTCGGTTCGAAGCATCGGAATTTGGGAGAAGAACTGCTGCATCGGCCGTACAGTAATGTCTTCAATGGCATCCAGTCGCATCCGGCCCATCCCCTTTTGGAACAGTGACAGAATTAAGGTGGCGTGATGATTCGCGCTAAAGGCTTTCTTGAAATCGTTGGTGTATGTGGTAGACTTCAAAACCTCATAGTGCTTAATCTTGTCGTTCAACCACTCATCGTCATCGCTCTCAAGCTGTCTGGCAGTTTCAGTAATTCTGGCATAATCGTCGAAAATAACAACGCCATCGGCAGCCAGGTAATCCAACAGGGAGGACTGTTTTTTATAAATCATATCCGCAAATAACAACCAGCGTGGATCACTCAACCCATTTTGCAGATCCATGATTTGTGGTTCCAAGTTGCCCTGAAGTTTTTTGGCCGCCTTATCATCCAGTTTACTTTGTTCAGCAATTAACCGTTTGGACAGCTGCTTGCTGACGGCTTTTCGCTGGTCATCGGTCATTAATAAGTCCGTGGCTGGCAGTACCGTGATTGACTTGATGTTTTTGATGCTTCGCTGATTGGAAACATCGAATGTCCGCATTGAGTCGACATCCGTGTCAAAAAAGTCAATTCGAACCGGGTCTTGATGGTTTAATGGGAAAATATCGAGAATCGACCCCCGAATTGAAAAGTCTCCCGGAGCCGCAACCATTTTTTGAAAAACGTACCCCATTTGATGAAGTTGAAGCTTTAATTGCTCCAGGTCATAGGTGCCGTCCATTTCAAGCGTTAACTTAGCGGCTTGAAACTGCTTTTTCTCCGGCACCAGTCTTCTGATACCGGAAACAGAGGTCACAATGACTGCGGGATCGCCGCTGGCAAGCTTGTCCAACGCTAATACCCGTTGGGCTTTGTATTCCGGTGAACTGGTCGCCAGCTCAGCTGCTCCCATTTCTTCCACCGGGAACTCAAACAACTGATCGTCATCAATCAAGTTAGATAAGTCATTCACCAACTGGTCAGCATGAAATAACGAGTCAACTACCACAACAGTTGGTTTGTCAGTCGAATGAATTAAATTATCGATTAAAAGTGTCCGGGCCGAACCGCCGACTCCGGTCACCAATTGACGCGTGCCCGGTTTCAAGGTTGCGACCAACTCCTGATACTGAGGAATTGTTGTTAGTAATTGATCTAACTTCAAAATAATGTCCTTTCGTTAATTATACTGATTTTCCAAATCCGGAATCGACATCCCATCAATCCAATCATCCAAGGCATTCACGGCGTGATCAGCAGCCTGCTTAAAGATTGGGGCTTGATCTTTGCTGAATCGGCCCAGCACGTAATTAACCACCGTATTGCCATGATCCGGGTGATCAATTCCAACCCGAATCCGATCGAAATTTTGGGTGCCGACACTGGCAATAATGCTTTTAATCCCATTATGACCGCCAGCCGAACCTTTATCCTTAATGCGAATCTTGCCAACCGGCAGATCCATGTCATCATGCACAATGATGAGATCTTCGATTGAAACGTCAAAGTAGTCCATTAAGGGGCGGACAGCCAAGCCGGAGTCATTCATGAATGTTGTCGGCTCGACCACCATCACTTTGGTGTTGTTGACAAACCCAGAGCCATACTTGGCGTTCATTTTACGCGTCTTAATTGAAATGTCATGGCTTTTGGCAAATTGTTCCACTACCATAAAGCCGGTATTATGTCTGGTCCCATCATATTGGGGACCAATATTTCCTAGTCCAACGATCATTTTCATTGTTTAAATTCTTCCTCACGTTTCTTCCAACACAAAATGCTGAACAAAGACTGTTCAGCTGTCGAAAAATTAATTAACATAAAGATTATATCATATCAGACAAGCTTTTAAGTCCTGGAAAAACCGGAAAATTAAAAGATGTTTATCAGTGAAGACGCCTTCAAAATCATGCTATAATTGGCGTGTTCTAGGAATTATATATTAATGATTTGGAGATGATTTTTTTGACTTTACAACGCCAAAAAGTAGCTTTAATCGGTGACGGTGCCGTAGGTTCCTCATATGCGTATGCAATGATGCAACAAGGCCTCGCTGAAGAGTTTGTGATCGTAGATGTGATTAAGGAACGCACTGAGGGAGACGCACTCGACCTTGAAGATGCACAAGCCTTCACCTCCCCAAAACACGTTTACTCAGGTGATTATGCAGATTGTAAGGATGCCGACTTGGCAGTCATCACTGCCGGCGCTCCGCAAAAGCCTGGCGAAACTCGCTTGGATCTGGTTAATAAGAACCTCAAGATCATGAAATCTATCATTGATCCACTTGTTGGCTCTGGATTCAACGGCGTCATTGTTGTTGCTGCCAACCCGGTTGACATTTTAACTTATGCAGCTCAAAAATTCTCCGGCTTCCCAAAGAACCGTGTCTTTGGAAGCGGAACTTCTCTGGATACTTCCAGATTGCAGGTCGCTTTGGGCAAGAAGTTGCAAGTTAGCCCACAATCAATCAGTGCTTACATTTTAGGTGAACACGGTGATTCCGAATTTGCTGCCTATTCTGCAGCTCAAATCGGTGGCCGTCCATTCTTGGACGTTGCCAAAGAAGCCGGTTTATCAATGGATAACTTAAAAGAAATTGAAGACCAGGTTCGTCATAAGGCATACGAGATCATCAACCGAAAAGGTGCCACATTCTATGGAGTTGCCACCTGTTTGATGAGAATTTCACGAGCTATTTTGCGTGATGAAAATGCAGTTCTGCCCGTTGGTGCGCCAATGGATGGCGAATACGGACTTCATGATGTCTACATCGGTTCACCTGCCGTGGTCAATGCATCCGGTATTCAAAAGGTTGTTGAAGTTCCACTTAACGCCGATGAAGCTGCCGCAATGAAGGCCTCTGCTGAGACCCTTCAAAAGACGACTGCTGATGGCATGGCAGAACTTTAATTCCACTGTTTGTAATGACAACAAAGGGATGATGAATCAGCATCCCCAGCCTCAATAATTAATCAAAACGGACAATTATTTCTATCACATAGGAATGATTGCCCGTTTTTTTAGGAAGTCCTAGCAAGTCAACAGATGGAACATTTCCTTGTGACCAGCTTGTCACCTTATTCAAGTCAGATTTTCAATCGGCATTCTAATTTATTTAGAGATTAATGAGAATAATTCAAGTTTAAATGTTCTTTTCTAAATTTCTCTATGTTATCATGGTTGTATACAGGTTAAGTTGGAGGAATTAAACATGCTATTAAAAACATTAGTAAAGCCTAAGGAACGACTGGTGACCGTCAAAGAAGACGCCACCTTGGAAGAGGCTTTACAGACTCTCGAAGATTCCGGTTATCGTTGTGTGCCAATCTTAGATGAAACCGGCAAGATTTTCCGTGGCAATATCTACAAAATGCACATTTATCGTCATAAATCACGGGGTGGTGACATGTCACTTCCCGTTACCACACTTTTAAAGAATGCAACCAAGTTCATCAACGTGAATTCTGCGTTCTTCCAAGTATTCTTTTCAATTAAGGATCTCCCCTACATCGCGGTTTTGGACGAACGGAATAACTTTTATGGGATCTTAACCCATACCCGTCTCTTGGACATGCTGTCACAGTCTTGGAACGTGAATATTGGCAGTTACGTGTTAACCGTCGTTGCAAGCGGCGAGCGTGGTGATCTTGAAGAAATTGCCAAAATTATCACCAAGTACACCAACATTGCCAGTGTTATTTCCTTGGACGCTCAAGAAGGTGAATTGGTTCATCGCATTATGTTCACCCTGCCTGCCGAAGTGGATCAGGATCGTTTAAACAGAATTATTGCTGCTTTGGAACGCAAGGAATTCAGAGTGCCTGAAGTTGAAAATCTGCAAGAAGAAAAAAATTAGGCACGTTGTACGTGCATATCAAAAGAAGAGGCCAAGACACAACTAATTGGAGGTTGTGTCTTGGCCTCTCCTGCGTTCCAACGTTACCTAGTTCAAGCGTGGAACTATCGGCTGATCCCAGCCATTTAAGCAAAGAAACGAGTCATTCCAAGACAGGAATAACTCGTTTCTTTGCTTAAATTCCGGGATCAAAACGCCTCGCGTCCCACTCCCTCTTGATTATAATTGTATTCAATTGATCTAAGCGTTGTGTGATGTTTTATGTATTGCGGTCCGTCACTAGCCTTTAGCTAATCCCAAGCTTATCTTTATCGCTTTATCGACCTTACTCATAATAGGCGGATCGAGATGGGTTACTTTATCCTTCAATCGCTGCTTATCAATGGTTCTGATCTGCTCGAGTAAAATAACTGAATCTCTTTCTATCCCATTTCCAGCTAAGATCCCCACATGCGTTGGCATCTTCGGCTTGGAAATTCTGGCGGTAATTGCGGCAACAATGACGGTGGGACTGTAATGATTGCCAATATCATTTTGGACAATCAAGACCGGTCGCATCCCGCCCTGCTCGGAACCGATAACTGGTGATAGATCAGCATAAAAAATGTCTCCACGTTTAAAAATAACGTCAGTCACCCTCATACCTCCCATCATCGTAACTTACATTACTGTAAATTCCGTAATCTTTGACGATACTGAGTTAAATGGATATCAGCGTCTTCTTCACAGCAGGAAAAGTCCTTACTGATCTCACGGTTCAAACTACCCATTTCGCGATATCCCCTCATTAAGCCATCAATGACTTTCGGGTCATCAAAAAAGTAGTTGATTGCAATCTCAACCGCTGCACTTTCGGATATTCCAACCGTTGCGCTAAACTGTTCCAAACGGTCTGCAATTTGATCATTGATCATAACTGAAAAATGCTTTGAATTAGTTGCTTTTTCCATTGGTATTTTCCCCTATATGTTCCAGATTACTGTACTGTCTAATATACCATGAAATTACAGAAAAATCATACATATTTTCGACGCAATCGCGGACTCAAGCCACAAATAACCTCATAACTGATGGTATGCAGATAATCCGCAACATCATCGGCAGTAATCTGAGCATCACCCGATTGACCGATGATGGTGACTGTCGTGCCGTAAGGATAATCATGAGGCAATCGAATCATAAACTGATCCATGCAAACTCGGCCAACGATCGGACACTTGTGGCCATCAACCAAGACCGAAAAACCTTGCATTGCCCGAGGAATTCCGTCGGCATAGCCAACCGGAACGGTCCCAATCCACTGGTCGCTATCAGTAGTGTAAGTTGCACCATACCCGATTGAGCGGCCTTTTTTAACTAATTTTGAAAAATCAATTTCGGAGGTGACTGATAACCCTGGCTTCAACTGATATGGAAGCTGGGTAATATCTCTTCCGGACGGGTTCAAGCCATAAGCCGCAATCCCAAAGCGAATCATGTTGCCGCCGCATACTTTGTGCCACAAGCTGGTAGCGGAATTGGCCACATGAACATACTTCGGGCGTTTATCAAGAACTGCCATAAAGTCCTGAAAATTCTGGTACTGGAATTTGAAATAGGTATCGTCAGGACTGTCAGCGGTGGCAAAATGGGTAAAGATTCCTTCAAAACACATCCGATCGGAATGGGCGTTGAGAACCCCAACGGCAGCTTTAAGCTCATCCGGAGTTTGAAAGCCAATTCGACCCATGCCGGTATCCAGTGCCAAATGAATGTTTAACCGGCCTTTAAATGCGCTGGTGTCGAGTAACTTGGCAGCTTGATTAAGCCAGTCGATCGAACCGACAGTCAGGGAAATGTTTTCGGAAGCCGCTAATTGGGCACATTCGGGATCAGTAATCCCTAATACCAGCACCGGCAGCTTAATTCCTGCCTGGCGAAGTTGGAGAGCTTCATCTAAAATAGCCACACAAAAGCCAGTGGCCCCCGCTTTTTCAGCAATCTCGGCCACTTGAACCGCCCCATGGCCATAACCGTCAGCTTTAACCACTTGGAACAAGTCGTCTCCGTCATCCAAACGCTGCTTGGCATGGTGAATATTTGAATAAATTGCCGCCAGGTCAACAGTTACCTGGGCATCTCGTAAATTTCCAACTGTCATTACCTAACCCCGATTCTCTAAAATAACTTGGGTAACGACAATGTCATCGGTGTGAGAAATCGACACAAAAGCGTTCCCATCAAACGGTTGTTTCGAAAAGAAGGGTTTGCCCTCCTCGTTATTAACAATACAAAGATCCTGAAATCTCACTTTCGATCCAAGGCCGGAACCAAAGGCCTTCGAATAGGCTTCTTTGGCCGAAAAACGACCAGAGATATATTCATAACGGCGCTTATCAGACAATTCAGCCAATTGTTTCATTTCATCTGCTGTTAAAATACGCTCTGTGAAATGCTGATTCCGTTCCACGGCTGCGACAATTCTTCTAATATCGGTAACATCAATTCCAATTCCTGCAATCATTTTCTAGATCCCTCGCAAACCAAAAAGATAGGATAAGTTTAACATAAAAACGGCCTCCTCGGGGCAGATTTGAAGACTTGTCACAAAGTCAATGACGATTAACCACATGCTTGCATTACAAGTTGGTGCATACAAGGACCTTCATCAACGCAATCAAAAAAAGTGACCATTCATCATCGAATGATCACTTCGTTAAAAATCTTAATTAACTATTTTTAATGGTAAAACGGCGTTTCTTATTGCTTGATGACCGTCTGTCAGAATGCTTACGGTCGTTACTGCCTTCATAATGGCCCCGATTTCGGCTGCCATTATTCCGGTCGCCATTACGATGACTCTTTGAGCCCTTGTAATGACCACCATGACCGCCACCACGACGATCGTTACGATGACCACCGTGTCCATGACCATGATGTGGCAATGGGCGTTCAGGGGTAATCTTAACCTTAACGTTGTCGCGGGTAACATCGTTGAGCAGAGCAGCAACCAAATCAGTTGCTTCATACTCATCGAGCAGCTTGTCAGCCATCTTTTCATACTTGTCAGTATTAGTCTTCTTAATTAAGTCGGCAATATCTGATTCGGCAGAATTCAATTGACCAACGAAGGCTTCTTGAATTGTTGGTGGCTTCAAAGGCAGCATGCGCACCTTGGTCAACTTTTCAATTTCTCGAAGATAATCCATTTCGTTTGGCGTTGCAAAGGTAATTGAAACCCCATGCTTACCGGCACGGCCGGTACGACCAACACGATGGACGTAGCCATCAGGATCTTGAGGAATATCGTAGTTATAAACGTGGGTCACACCTGAAATATCAATTCCACGGGCAGCAACATCAGTGGCAACTAAGATATCAATCTTGGCAGCTTTGAATTCCTGCATGATCTGAGTCCGACGAGCCTGAGTCAGATCTCCGTGAAGACCGGCAGCCTTGTAGCCACGGGCCTGGAGTCCTTTGGATACTTCATCAACCCGACGCTTAGTCCGACAGAAGACGATAGTTACTTCTGGGTCCTGAACGTCAAAGAAACGGGTCATGGTGTCAAATTTTTCGTATTCTTTTACCCGAACATAGTACTGATCAATTAAATCAGTGGTTAATTCTTTAGCCTTAATCGTTACTTGATGAGGGTCACGCATAAACTGAACCCCAACCCGTTTGATTTGGGCAGGCATCGTTGCTGAGAAAAGCAAAGTTTGACGTTCCTTTGGGGTTTGCTTGATGATATCTTCAATATCGTCTAAAAATCCCATGTTCAACATCTCATCCGCTTCATCCAACACTAATGTCTTAACGTGCTCTAACTTTAAAGTATGGCGTCTAATATGATCAAGAATTCGACCCGGAGTTCCAACCACAATCTGTGGATGACCCTTTAAGGCGTTGATTTGACGGCGAATATCTGCACCACCGTAAACAACTTGAACCTTGGCTTTTTCATCTTTTCCTAATCGATAGATTTCTTCTTGTGTCTGGATTGCCAGCTCCCGAGTTGGTGAAATGATCAGAGCTTGGACATTTGGATTGTCAAAATCAATCTTCTGCAAGATTGGTAAACCAAATGCGGCAGTTTTTCCAGTTCCAGTTTGAGCTTGACCGATAACATCCTCACCTTTAAGAACCATTGGGATGGTTTCGGCCTGGATTGGCGTAGCTTCTTCAAACCCACTGTTATTAATCGCAGTTAATAAGTGGTCTGATAATCCTAATTCACTAAACTTCAAATATGTTTCCTCCTAATATTGAAACAATCAAGGTTCCGCGGCCGACTGGGGAAAAATCCGTTTCCCGGAATGCGTTGGCCACTTGACCTACAATCATTTATTACAAAATAACCTTTTTAGTTTACACCGTCACATAACATTAAGCAAGCAAAACAGGCCAACTCATCTGTTGACCGTGCTTATTTAACCAGTTTGGCAACAACATTTTCCAAATGCAGACCGTGGCTGGCCTTCAACAAGACCTCATCGTCAGCTCTCAATTCGGCTTGAAGATCAGAGGTCAATTCATCAAGCTGATCAGCTTGGTAATAGTGGAGATTCTCCGGGGCATAGACCGGCTTGAGTTTCTCATATAGGGCGTCCATATCGGCGCCAATCAGGTACACCACGCGAATGGAGGCCGGATCCAGGGCATCCGCTAGCGAAGCGTGCATCGCTTTTGATTGAGTCCCAAGCTCCAACATGTCGCCTAAAACAGCAATCCGTCGCCCCTTGGTTGTCGTGTTCTTAAAAGCGGTCAACACTTCTTTAGCGGCGGTGGGGTTAGAATTATAGACGTCACTTAAAATTCGCTCGCCCTTTGAACCACTCAACCACTGGGTCCGATTCTTAGTCAGATCAAATTTAGCCAACTTGTCAGCCATCATCTGCGGATAAATTCGGAAAATTCGGCCAACCGAAATGGCCGCCAGGGCATTGTTGACATTATAATCACCGATCATCGGAATCGTAAAATCAATTTCGGGCCACAAATTGACGTGAAATTGCGTCTGATACTGACCATCTTTGGAGTCGGTGGCAAAAACATCATTGCTGTCTTTCCTGCCAAAAGTCGATTTGATCACACTCTCATCCACTTGTTGGGCACGCTCTGTGAGCAGCGGCTCGTCGCCGTCATAGACGAAGAAGCCGTCAGCTTTCAGGCCATGAGTGATCTCCATTTTGGCGTCGGCAATCTTATCACGGGTGCCAAAGAACTCAATATGGGCTTCGCCAATCATCGTAATAACGGCTACATCGGGCCGAGCCAGTTTGGATAGAAAATCTAGTTGCCCGGGTCGATCCATCCCCATTTCCGCCACTAAAAACTCGGTATTGGATTCCATCTGCAGAATCGTATAAGGCAGGCCAATCTCATTATTAAAATTGTCCTGGGTTTTGGTGACATTAAACGTACTGGATAAAATCGCGGCGATCATATCCTTGGTGGTCGTCTTGCCGTTGCTTCCGGTGACGGCAATGACGCGTGGATTAATCTTATCAAGATAATACTTGCTGAGCTGTTGAAATGCTGTCAGTGGATCGTCAACAACCAGTGCCGGAATTGTTAGGGGTAAGCGATCCGCGTGGTCACTGGCCCAAAGGGTAGCTGATGCGCCGCCCGCAATTGCATTGTCGATGTAATCGTGGCCGTCATGTTCTGCAACCAGTGGAACAAACAGTTGACCCGTTTGAATCTTCCGGCTGTCAAAGCACACCCCGGTCAAAGATTCGTCCAGCATTGCTTTGTCAAAATTTTCAGTGTTGGCATTAATTGCTTGAGCAACTTCGCCAATCGTCATTTTCATTATTGAACGCTCCAATTGTTAAATAGTTATGTTCAATTATAACAAAAAATCAAACGGCTAAACACCCACCGTTTGATCCTGCCATTCTAAATGCCATTTTGATGTTTGTAAATTATAGGTCAAGTCCCCGGCATAGACGGTATTTTCATCGACTTTACCGGTTCGCAAAATAATTGAAACCTGATCCGGGTCCTTCAAAATCCGTAATGGGATATGATAAGTCCGGGAACGTTCACGCAAAGAATCAAAGGAAATAAACAGGCCGTCGTTGGCTTTGGTAATCAAATCCAAGAGGATCGAGCGGTCAATGTCTTTGATCGCCAAGGGACGCAGAAAGACTCTCAAAGTGTTATGGGTTTCTCGCAAATTGCGCTTAATGGCAATTTCCAAGACGTGGTTAAAGTCTGAGAAGCGCCGGTAATATGAACGAATCGTTCCGTTGTCTTGACTCAAATAAATGTAATGATTGTTCAATTTGGAAGAAAAAGGCCGACCCATTGGCGTTCCCATGTGGGCCAGATACAACAGTTCCGCAATTTCGAATGGTGACAAGTTGTTAACACTGTCTTCCACGTCAAAATCAATAAACTTCTTCTTTTGGTCGGGATTACGGAGGAGATAGGTCCGAATTTCACCTGTGCCATTGATCAGATTGAACTTGGAATGAGAGTTGTACCCGTTAGCAGCCTGATCATCATTATTTAACAAAATGATATTTTGAGGCAATTCATCCAGTCCATTAATAAAATCGGCCGCAGTGATCCCTGATGATAAAATCATGTTGGAGATTGGATTCGTATTTATAAAAATCAAATTGCCCTTCATCGTTTCATTACCCCGTATTTATATCTAAACTAATTGTACTACCCTCACGTTTAGTTGTCTTATAATTAAGACAGAAATGTCGTAATTTGCCCTTTTCTTAATTCATTGGTAACATGGTGGTTAACGCAATATTAGTGTGAGGTTATTAATATGACTAACGTATTATTTGTTTGTCTGGGAAATATCTGCCGTTCGCCCATGGCTGAGGTCATGTTCCGTCAAATGGTGAAGGATGCCCATTTGGAAAATCAAATTACCGTTGCTTCTGCAGCAATTAGTACCGAAGAGCATGGCAATCCGCCTCATCCAGGTGCGATTGCCGAATTAGCCAAACACGGCTTGTCCGTCGGCAATAAGACGTCGACGCCCATCACCAAAGAAGACTTTGATCAGGCTGATTACATTATTGCCATGGATAATCAAAATATCTTTTATCTCAATCAAATGGCCCCAATTGCCGATCGGAAAAAGATTTTCCTTTGCTACAACATTATTCCCGACAAGCAGGGAAAAGATATCCCGGACCCCTGGTTTGACCACAAATTTGGCCGAACTTACCGCCAGTTATCAGAAACCCTGCCAAAATGGTTGGATAAAATGAAAAGCCAAGTGGCTTAATTATTGACGGGTCCCAATAAGGCTCGTTTTAATTTTGGTGTCGCATGACTGATTCGATAACTTTTTTGGAGTTTACCGCGAATCATCAAGCGTCCCGCGCCGGTCGCGTCACAGGTGATCAACGTGACAATCGGCCGCTTGGTTTGGCGGACAACGTCAACCCGGGTCGCTGCGATAAACTTGCGCTGGTAAACCTTGTATTGATAGACTTTGGTCATATTACTGAGATAGATCCGATCACCAACTTGGGTTTTGAAGTACAGCGGGCCAAATAAAACGTGGCGGTTAACCATGTGGTGCCCTGCCAACGGATAGTTGCCCTTGCCCATCTGCTGGTCAGGCCGCATGGTCCCGGCAGCGAGCGCCAAGGTATTATTAGCCACTCCCAACCCAATTGGCAAATGAATATGTGATTTGGGCAGGAGAATTTCGCCGATAACCTCAATGGCGTTAGTGTTCATCCGCGCCCGCGCAGCAGTTTGAAAATCAAGGGATTTGACTTTTTTAAAATCATAACTGACATTTTGTTTGTGACGCTTAGTTTGCGCTTTTTGCCGCCGTTCAGTTTTGGCAACGGTCTGGCGGGTGATTTTTGGATGATAAGATTTGATCAATTCATTTTTGATTGGCCGATTAAAAATCATCCCCAAAGCGACAATTACCAACAACACAAAAACCACGTTAATCAATATTTTCTTGAGAAGTCCTTTTCTCATAACTACCTCCACTCAACAACGAATTATAATATGTACAAATAATAAAGGAGGAACCGCATTGTTAACAAAACAAGTTGGTCCAAACTCCTGGCGGCGCAATTTAGCCGTTCTCTGGTTTGGAACCTTCATGGCCGGAATCGGCTTCAGCGAAGTGATGCCATTTCTGTCGCTATACGTTGATTCGCTGGGACATTTCACCCATAACGAATTGAGCCTTTACAGTGGATTAGCCTTTGCGGCCAGTTACCTAGTGACCGCAATTGCTTCGCCACTGTGGGGAAAATTGGCTGATCGAACCGGCCGAAAATTGATGTTGGTCCGAGCATCCGCCGGAATGGCCATTGTCTTCATTTTGATGGGATTGGTCACCAACGTCTGGCAATTAATTGGCCTTCGGCTCCTGCAGGGTGTCTTTTCCGGATACATCAGCAATGCCAACGCCCTGATTGCCACCCAGGTGCCGAAACGCAAAAGCGGCCAGGCCCTCGGCACTTTGGTAACCGGTAACGTGTCCGGTGCCCTGCTTGGCCCGCTGTTAGGCGGAACTTTGGCCTCATTCTTCAGCTATCGGGTCACATTCTTTATTACCGGTGCCCTGTTTGTCGGTGTCTTCCTGGTAACGACGTTGATGGTCCACGAAGATTTCAAACCAGTCGCCAAATCGAAAATGCTCAATACGCGTGGCGTAATTGGTGAACTGGCCAATTCAAAATTGGTACTGGGAATGTTTGTTACCACCATGATTATTCAAGCGGCTAACAACTCCATCGTTCCAATTTTAGCATTATATGTCCGCCAAATCATGAATAATAGCCCGGCGACCACCTTCTATAGCGGAATTGTCGCTGCGGTCCCCGGCATTGCCACCTTGGCAGCTGCTCCGATGCTGGGACGGCTGGGTGATCGGATTGGTGCTGATCGGGTCTTGCTGGTCGGCTTTCTGCTGGCAATCGTTGTCTACGTTCCCATGGCATTTGTCACTAACGTCTGGCAATTGATTGGTCTTCGGTTCCTGATCGGTGTCGCCAACGCGTCAATGTTACCCGCTGTCCAGTCGATTCTGGCTAAGAACACCCCACCTCACGTTACCGGCCGTGTGTTTAGCTGGAACCAGTCTTTCCAGGCGATGGGCAACGTGGCTGGCCCAATGATTGGATCAGTCGTCTCAACCTCATTTGATTACGCAGGTGTTTTCATTTCAACTGCCGTCCTAGTAGTTATTAACCTCACCTTAGTATTTAACAATACGCGGGGAATGCGCCGAGCACGCAAACAACGGATTGAATAAACCCGTTTACCCATTAGTATGAGAACGAAAAATAGGAGTTGGACAGTCAGTATCGCTTGTCCAACCCCTATTTGTTTGCATAAAAAACGGGGAACCGTTAAGCTCCTCGTCTTCGTCATGCTTATTTGTTGTCTGTAAGACCGTATTTCTTGTTGAAACGATCTACGGCACCATCTACTTGGTTGAACTTTTGCTTACCAGTGTAGAATGGGTGTGAATCTGATGAAATTTCAACACGGATCAATGGGTAAGTCTTGCCATCGTCCATCTTGATCGTTTCGTCAGAGGTTTTAGTTGATCCTGAGATGAACTTGAAACCTGTAGATGAATCTTGAAATACAACTTGTTGATATGCTGGATGAATTCCTTTTTTCATTATCTATCGCTCCTTTGCCCTGAATCAATCCGATGACCCAGAGATTATCGATTAGTCAACTTTGTTAGTGTACCATAAATAAAATCGTCAATCAATCATCAATTGACTCTTTCTTCAACTTCTAATTTAACGTCGGCACCCACACCCCGCAGCTTATCAACGATGTTTCCATAACCGCGGAGGATGTTATCGGCATGGCAGATTTCCGTGGTGCCATCCGCCATCAGCCCGGCAATCACTAACGATGCGCCGGCACGGATTTCACCTGCCTGAACTTTGGCACCCATTAGCTTGGGGGAGTTATCAACCACAATGATGCCTTCATCGGTATCTTCTGATTTGACTTTACCGCCCAATTTATTCAGTTCTGTAATGTGCTTAATCCGTTTGGGGTAAATCGTGTCAATGATCACACTGCGCCCCTTTGCCTTAAATAATAGCGGCGTCAATGGCTGCTGAAGATCAGTGGCAAACCCCGGATAAGGCATCACCTTAATTCGAATTGGTTTCAGGTCATGTGATGGTCCGACATAAATGCTGTCCTCATAGACCGTTAAGTCGCAGCCCATCTCTTCTAATTTGGCAACAAAGGCTTCCAAATGTTCGGGGATGATGTTGGTAATCAAAATTCCATCCCCCACAGCTGCGGCGAGTGACAAATAAGTGCCGGCTTCGATTCGATCAGGAATAATTGTATGAGTATTACGAGCCTGAAGGGTTGGCACGCCTTCAATTCGAATGACATCGGTCCCGGCACCACGAATATTGGCACCCATGTTGTTCAAGAATGTCGCAATGTCAATAATTTCAGGTTCCTTAGCCGCGTTGCCAATAACGGTGGTTCCAGGCGCCTTGACCGACGCCAGAATTGTATTGATAGTCGCACCCACAGAAACGATGTCTAAGAAAATCTGGGCACCATGCAGGCCATCCGGGCCGGTCTTAATGGTCACTGTCCCATCGTGTTCACTGACTTCAGCTCCTAAAGCCTTAAATGCCTTGATATGCTGGTCAATTGGCCGCGGCCCGATATTATCGCCACCGGGAAAACTAACGGTAGCACGCTGAAAACGACCTAACAGAGCGCCCATAAAGTAGTAGGAGGCCCGCAAGCTTTTAATCGCCTTGCTTGGCAGTGGTGCCTCGACAATATTGGTCGGATCAATTGTTAGGACATCGCCTTTGAACTCAGACGAAACGTTCATCGATTTTAAAATTAACATTAAGTTGTGAACATCTAAAATGTCTGGGACCGAGTCGAACCTAACGGGGGTATCCGCTAATATGGCAGCAGGGATAAGCGCAACCGTGCTGTTTTTAGCACCGCCGATCGATATCTCTCCGGACAGCCGTTTCCCTCCATTTATGATTAGTTTACTCATCAAAAATTCCTCACTTTTTGTATTCGCACATTTTTCATGTCAAGAAATATATTATCCAATATCCACATAAAAAACAATACCTATACTTGAATTATACAATCTGTAACAATTAAAACAATTGTTCCGTACAAACGTTTTCATTTAATGAGTGCTAGTCGGGCTAATTTGACGCCGTTTTCAGCGAATTATTACAAGACAAAATGAGCACCTGTTTGCAGTAATCGATAACCAGCGAACCCGAAAGCGCTTTTAAAATCCAACAATTCAGTCGGTTTGTTTCATCACCCAACAAATGGCCAGATCTACTTCTTTAACTATCCCTGAAAGTCCTTAGAATATTCAGGCATACAGAAAAAAGGAGCGGTTAGAAATGAAACGACTATTTACGACAATTGGCGAAAATATTCATCGGCACCACAAACTTTGGATCACGGTCATCTTGATCATGACCATCGGTTTTGCATTTGGATTGCCAAAGATTCAAATGAAAATGGGCAACGACGTCTTCGTTAGTTCCAGTTCAAAAACCTATCAGGATTCCCAAACCTATCAGAAAAAGTTTGGTGGTGACTCCCTTTATCTGTTGCTCGACGGTAACCAGTCGACATTGTTATCCCACAAGACAATGCAGCAGGTGGCCAAATTTGACAGTAAAGTCAGCCAAGTTGATAACGTCAGAAATACGACCGACATCGTCAGTAGTTTAAATGATCAGTTATCCCATGCCGGGACCGGAAATTCCAGTGCTCAGTTCAACTTCAATAGCAAAAAGCTTCAACAAGATCTCATGGCTGAACTGAGTTCCAAACAAAAACAAAGCATTCAGTCGAAAATGCAACACTCGTTAACAAGTACGCAACAAAATCAGGTTCAAACATATTTGCTGAAACAACTCACGCCCGCCCAAAAGAAGCTGATGGCAGCAGCTGGTGCCCAGGCGCAGGGTTCCAAGCAACAGCAGCAAGCAATGCTTCAAAAGCAATTGACCACCAAACAGCAAGCTGCAGTCCAGTCCTACACCATGTCGCTGCTTAACCATCAGCAGCAATCACAATTGGCAGACACGGTCATCCCGATGCTGCCGAAAGTTCAAGATATGTCAACCAAACTGCTGCGGGATATTTTTCTCAGCGATAACGGTCATGTTCCCAGTGCGATGAAGCAATTATTACCTAAGGACGGCAAGCATCTATTAATCATTATCAATACCAATAAGAAATCGTCGGATATGAACACCGCGGTTCAGATTAATCACGACGCTAATCAGGCAATTAAGCAAACCAACTTTTCCTCAAGCATTAAGACCCGATTGGGCGGCCAACCTGCAGTTCTTGGTCAGGTCCGCAGTAAAGTCATTACCAGTATGGCAACCATGTTGGCATTCGCAGTAGTCTTAATGGTGATCATCCTCCTATTGATATTCCCGGTACGAAAGCGTTTGTTGCCACTCATATTTGTCCTGGCCTGCCTCGTATGGACATTTGGTTTGATGGGTTGGCTTCACATTCCGTTGACCTTGGCAACCATGGCAACGTTGCCGATTATCATTGGTTTGGGGACTGACTTTGGTGTTCAATTTCAAAACCGATATGAAGAAGAAGTCAGGAAACGACAAAATTCCCAGGAGGCCATTTCAGTTGCCATTTCGAGCATGGGACCGGCAGTTGGCGTGTCTTTAATCGTCATGGTCTTCAGCTTTTTGACGATGTATCTCTCAAAGGCGCCATTGATGCAGCAATTTGGCCTCACGTTGGCCATTGGTGTCGCCTGCAGCTACGTCGTTGAGTTTGGACTGATGTTTTCAAGCCTCTCACTCTTGGATAAACACGCTTCAACAGCTAAGTTGGCACCCAAGAAGCTATCTCAGCCGTCGCGTTTATCACTGTTCCTAAGTCACTATGCTGAATGGGTAACCCATCATGCAGGCATTCTGCTGACAATTGGCGTGGTGTTGGCTGGACTAGGTTTTTCATTTGAAAAATCCATCAATATTGAAACTGACTTCACCAAAATGATTCCCCAAAATATGACGGCCCTGAAGAATACCAAATATCTTCAGAGCAAAATTGGGTCGACAACCTACCTTACCTATTTGGTAGAGGGGAATGGTCGAGATATCAGGGATCAGGACAATTTGAAGACAATCGATCAAGTTGGTCAAAAAGTGGACCATAAGTACCATGACGTCACCGATGTCACCAGCTTATCGACCGCCTATCAACAGACGAACGGCTCATTGAACACTTCTCAAAAGCAGTTAACTGTGGGTGTTGACAATTTGCCAACGTCTTTAAAACAAACTTTGATTAGCAGCAACCATCACGATGCAACAATCCAATTCAAAATTAAAAACGGTCTGTCCTCAAAAGAACAACTTAAGTTGATGAATCGGATTAATCATGACATTAAAGGAACCCATCATGGCTTAAAAATTTCTCCTGCAGGAGCCCAAGTCATGATGCTATTGGGGATTAATAATATGTCCGCTAATCATGATCTGATTATTATTGCCGGTCTTTCGATCATTTTCATTGTCCTATTCCTTATTTATCGGGACTGGCGACTCGCGCTGTACCCAGTCATTCCAATTTTACTGGTATTAGGACTTTCTCCATTAACCTTAAAACTGTTGGGAATTTCCTATAACCCGGTCACAATTGCCCTCAGTTCGCTGGTTCTTGGAATTGGAACCGAATTTACCATCTTGATTCTGGAACGATACCGCGAGGAATTACAACGGGGAATTAGTACCCGGGACGCGATTGTTTCAGCCACCGCGTCTGTCGGCCAGGCAATTACAGTTTCCGGCTTCACGGTCATGGGCGGCTTTTCGGCCATCATGTTCTCCAGCTTCCCAGTTCTGAAGTCATTTGGGCTGATTACTGTGCTGGACACAGGTTATTCACTCATCTGTGCATTGACGATTTTGCCGGCAGTCATTTATCTGCTGCGAAAAAGAAAGCCGGCAGCCACTCAATCCTCATCCGAACAGGCAACTGAAAGTAAGGATTAATCGACCCATTGAAATACCCTTTTCTAACTAAAAAATGGCTTCCATAAATGAAATTGATTCATTTGTGGAAGCCATTTTTGTGTTTGACGCTGTTTCTTGGCATCTTTGTGCCATCAATCAGCCGCCTTAATTACTGAGCGTTTAGTTTATTAATGATTGAAATGAGAAACGACTCCAACTGCGGCCAATCAATATTCGCCTTGAGAAGCTGCTCTTCTAAAAAGCCCATTATTTATTCGCCAAAAAACTGATCATCAGCGGTTGTGAAGACGATTGCTTAATCAACGTTACGACAGGATCATTTTGATAGGCTGGATTGTTGGCCCGTTCATTAAACAAATTCTCCAAAATGTTCCGAAATTCATCATAGAACTTGCTTTGGCTTTCGGGAATCAGATGGCGAATTAAATCAATGTTGTCGGAAATAAAATGGGTAACCTGGGTTAAAACAACGGTTTCCCTGAAATCCGTCCCCAGCAATTCTTCAGACAGGTTATAGATAATTGTATTTGCCAGATCAACCTTATCTTGGAAATATCGGTAGAACGTGCTGCGGTGGATCATCGCTTCATCACAGATTTCTCCGATCGTAATATCATCAAATTTCTTTTTTCTAAGAAGCGTCATCATTGCCTGCAAAATATCTCGCTTGGTGCGCTGTTGAGATTGGGTGTCGGCCATAGTCAAAGTCCTTTCAAAATTTAGATTATAAAATTAAGTATACATCATAACCAACTATTCTTAAAGAAACCAATGACAACTTTCACAAATTTGCTGCCAACAAAAAAGCCCCGACCCGCCACGGGATCAGAGCTTCATTTGATTTGTTAACCGTCAATCAGATTCACCCTAAAAGTGTATCGTCAGTTACAGACGGTTTATTTATTTTTTTCGAGATACAGGTCATTTGCCGCAGCAACGAAGTCCTTGAAGAGCCCCTCTGGACGGTTGGGACGGGAAATAAACTCTGGATGGTACTGTGAACCAACGAAGAACCGGTTCTTTGGAATTTCTACAACTTCAACCAAGTGATTGTCAGGTGAAGTCCCAGAAATGACCATGCCATTTTTCTCCATTGCATCGCGATAGGCGTTATTAAATTCGTAACGGTGACGGTGACGTTCTGAGATGACATCGGCATTGTCATAAGCCTTGGCAGCAACCGTTCCCGGCTTTAATTTACATGGATAAGCGCCTAAACGTTGAGTGCCGCCCATATCGTGAACATCTTCCTGGTCAGCCATCAGGTCAATCACATTGTGTTTGGTCCGCGGATTCATTTCAGTCGAGTTGGCATCTGGGTATGACAAAACGTCACGGGCAAATTCAACACAGGCCATTTGCATCCCCAGGCAAACACCCAGATATGGAATGTCTTGTTCACGGACATATTTGATGGCCGTAATCATGCCTTCAATTCCGCGATCGCCAAACCCGCCGGGAACAATCACCCCATCGGCATCTGACAGCAAGTCGGCAACGTTATCCGGTGTAATCTTTTCAGAATCAAGCATCTCCAAATCAATGTCGGCGTCGACAACGTAGCCGGCATGTTTCAGTGCTTCGGCAACAGAAATGTAAGCATCTTGGAGGCCAACATACTTCCCAACCAGGGTGATATGAATCGTCCGTTTGAGATGTTGAACGTGATGCTCAAGCTGCTTCCATTCAGTCATGTCAGCAGCTGGCTTATCAATGCCAAAGTGATCGAGGATCTGTTGATCCATCCCCTGCTTTTGCAGGTTCAACGGAATGGTGTACAAGGTTGGCACATCAAGTGATTCAACCACCGCCTGTGGCTTAACATCACAGAACAGTGAAATCTTTTTGCGCATTGAGTCGGTAATTGGCTTTTCGGAACGAACAACCAACAGATTTGGCTGAATGCCCAAACCACGAAGTTCCTTGACACTGTGTTGTGTCGGCTTGGTCTTCATTTCACCAGCCGCTCTCAGATAAGGAATCAAAGTTGTATGAACATAGAAGACGTTTTCGTCGCCCACTTCGGTCTTCATTTGGCGAATTGCTTCCAAGAATGGCAGTGATTCAATATCACCAACCGTCCCACCAATTTCGGTGATGACAATTTCAGCATCCGAAACCTTGGCAGCCCGCATAATCTTTTCTTTAATCATCCCGGTAATGTGAGGAATAACCTGAACGGTTGCCCCAAGATAATCACCATGACGCTCTTTTCTTAGGACTTCATCATAAATCTTACCAGTCGTCACGTTGGAGTATTTATTGAGGTTGTTGTCAATAAACCGTTCATAATGGCCAAGATCCAGGTCGGTTTCCGTACCATCGTTGGTTACGAAAACCTCTCCGTGTTGGTAGGGATTCATCGTGCCTGGGTCAACGTTGATATAGGGATCAAACTTTTGGATGGTCACATTCAACCCGCGATTTTTCAACAATCGGCCTAGTGATGCCGCAACAATTCCTTTTCCTAAGGAAGAAACAACGCCACCAGTAACAAAAATATATTTGGTCATTATATAATCCTCTCCTCTTGATAGTTAGCCGGGGAATTCAAAAATAAAAAAATCCCTATCCAAAAAAGTGAATAGGGAACAATTTAATCATCGTTCAGATGTCCTTGAAACTCAAGGAGCCCAAAAAACATAATACATACTTTTTAAATATTAGTCAAGAATTAATGGTCGTCTTTTGAATTGAAATCATCATCGTCATCATCCAATGAATCGTCATCATCATTCAATTCGTTAAGTTGACCTTCGATGCCATCTGGCAAGTCCTCATCGTCTGAGTCATCGTCAATATCCTGCAAGTCTTTGTTGTACTTGCCAAGATCTTCTGATTCATCATCTGAATCGTCGTCATCATCAGTATCGTCATCAAAGTCATCGTCGTCCTGATCTTCAGGATCATCGTCATCATAATCGATCACGTCGTCATCATCTGAAGCGTCGGCAAGAAAGGCATTCACCTTACGGCGCTTCTTTCGCTTGGGACGATCCTCGTCTTCTTCTGTATGGACAGTTGCTTCATCAATTGATTCATAAGGGTACCATGTTCGTAAGCCCCAAAGATTGTCACCAAGTGAGATAAAGCTGCCATCAATGTTCAAATCGGTATAAAATTGTGATAAACGATCACGAATTTCTTTGTTACTATCACCTAAATAAGCCTGCACCGCATTGGCTAAATCGGCAAATGGCATTGTGTCTCCACGTTGTGCCAAGATTGCGTGTGCGACCTCAATCATCGATAGTTCATTTTTGTTTTGGCCTTTAAAGACTTCTAACTCCAAACTGGTACACGTCCTTTCAACAGTCTAACAACAGTCTAAAAATTACTATACTCGATTAAATTGTAAATTGCAATCGAATATTGTATTTCCCTAATAAAGCATCGCCGGCATACAGCAAATAATCAATTCCGATGTTGCCCCGAAGCGGTGCATCCAAAATTTCCATGTCCAAAGCAGAAGTAACGGTTTGAACATCCATCAAGCCATATGGGGTTCGATAGCGGGCAGCAATTCGTTTGCCGTCGCTAAACAATAATTGCAGGCGATTCTCACCTGAGCGGGTCAGTTTGACATTACCGTTATCTGAAATTTTAATGGTAACCGGAACCCCGCCATCCTCAGTTTCCTCTTCATACCGAATATACAAGCTGCTGCCTACTCGAACTAATTGGCCGGTGACATCAAAAACAAAGTTTGATTTCTGGCCTTCCTGTAAAATGTTAGTTTCCAAATGAATTTGAACTGGAACGCCAGTTGTTAAATTGTCCATAATACACCTTCTTTTAAATCTCGTTCTAACTAATTTATTATATATCCCACGGCAACATTTTGCACTCATGTTACCCTGACGATTTCCGGCAACTTTACCTATTTATTTGGTGGTGTCTGTTATAATTAAGAAGATTGTTTATTTTATGAAACGGAGAGTTGGCATATGTCTTTTACAAACGTTCCGATTACCGTCATCAATCAAATTTATTCTAAAAGTACCAAGCTGGATGCCTTTGCAGACACCAATGCCCTATTGGAAATCTGTGACCAAACGTTGAAGCCGTTCATCCATTTTTGGACGACTTCCGAAGCAACTTTGATCTTGGGGATCAATGACCGCCATCTGCCGAAACTGGCCGACGGGCTCAAAAGTCTGCTGGCCAACCACTATGATTATTTTCTGCGCAATTCTGGTGGTCTGGCTGTCGTCAGTGATCCGGGAATCCTCAATATTTCCCTGTTCATTCCCCAACCGGATACCGTCTACACAATTGATCAGGCATACGAACTCATTAAAGGGTTGATCAGCATGTCGTTTCCACAACTGGACATCAAGAGTTTTGAAGTCACAAACTCCTATTGTCCCGGGAAATACGATTTATCGGTCAACGGGCAAAAAATCGCCGGCATCGCACAACGACGGACAACCAACGCGTTGGTGTTGATGCTTTATTTAAGTGTTAATGGCGATCAAGATGCCAGAAGCCAAACGGTTGCTGAATTTTATGAAACTGCCGATGCTTATTCGCAGTCTCGTTGGACCTTTCCAAAAGTCGACAAGGACACGATGACCACGGTTCAAGATCTCGGCTTCCCAAATATCACGCTCGAGGACGTCGAACATAAATTTTTAGCGAGCGTTAACCAGCAAAATATCGAAGTGGACGTAACCAGCGGCCCTGATTTTATGCTTTCACCGGCTTTCACTCAAGAGCGGGCCAAACAGTTACGCAAAATTCAGCTGAGAAATGACCAATTACCAATTGTCTAAGGAGGCAATTTTTTGGATTACGCACATCAACAGTTAAAAAGAGAAAAGGTCTTTCGAGATCCGGTTCATAATTACGTTTACGTCAAATATCAAGTCATCTTAGACTTGATTAACACCACCGAATTCCAGCGCTTACGTCGGGTACATCAATTGGGAACCACGTCACTGATTTTCCATGGTGCGGAGCATTCCCGTTTTTCGCATTCGGTGGGGGTTTATGAAATTGCTCGAAGAATCATTGAATCTTTTCAAAAGAACTTTATGTCACAACAACCTGGCGATGGTCTCTGGGATGATTCAGAAAAATTAGTCGCCCTCTGTGCTGCCCTGTTGCACGACGTTGGCCATGGTGCCTATTCACACACCTTTGAGCACATCTTTGGCACCAATCATGAACAGATTACCCAAGCCATCATAACATCGCCCACAACGGAAATTAACCAGGTTTTACGAAGGGTCTCTCCTGACTTCCCCGAAAAAGTCGCCAGTGTGATTAACAAGACCTATCCCAACAAACAAGTCGTCGAAATGATCTCCAGCCAATTGGATGCCGATCGGATGGATTACCTGCTTCGAGACGCTTATAACACCGGCGTTAAATATGGCACGTTTGACCTTTCCAGAATTCTGGAAGTAATGCGGCCGTACAAAGATGGAATTTGCTTTGAAATGAGCGGGATGCACGCCGTTGAAGATTACATTGTCAGTCGCTTTCAAATGTACCAACAGGTGTATTTCCATCCGGTTTCCCGGGCAATGGAAGTGGTTTTGAACCGGTTGTTGCAACGGGCAAAAGTTATCTTTAGCGGGGAGGTTCATCACGATCCACAGACCCCCTACCTATTACTGCCGTTTTTCAAGGGTGATTTTAACCTGGACGACTATCTCCAATTGGATGACGGGGTGTTAAACACCTACTTCATCCATTGGAAACGGTACCCGGATGATATTTTAAGCAACCTGGCCAGCCGTTTTATCGACCGAAAGCCACTCAAGTCAGTCAAATTTGACAAGTCGACCGCTGACTTGTTGCCAAGACTCAGAGAGATTATCGAACAATCTGGATTTAACCCGGACTACTACACGGCGACCGACAACAGTTTTGACTTGCCTTATGATGCCTATCAGGCGGACAAAAAACAAATTCATTTAATGCAGGATGACGGTACCTTGGTATCCTTGTCATCCGTTAGCCCATTGGTTCGGGCAATTTCTGATCGACAGACCGGCGATAACCGCTTCTTCTTCCCCAGAGAAATTTTGAAGCCGGATGAAAACGTCGATTTGTTCCAACCAGAATACGATGAATTTAATCGCCACATTCGAAACGATAAATTAATTAAATAGCTAAAGGAGATTCTCCCATGGATATCAAACTCATTGCCATCGATATTGACGGCACCCTTTTGAACGAAAAAAATGAACTGGCGCAACCAACGATTGATGCAATCACTGAAGCCCGCAAAAACGGCGTTAAAATCGTCTTGTGTACCGGCCGACCGCTCAGCGGAGTACAGCCCTATTTAGATAAGCTGGCCATCAAGGGTGCCAGTGAATTTGCAATTACCTTTAACGGCGCAATGGCACAATCGCTTGACGGTCAAGTCATGGTCAATCACACGATCAGCTATGATAACTTCTTGGAGACCGAGATGCTCAGCCGCAAATTGAACGTCAATTATCAAATTGAGACAACCGACAGTATCTATACGACCAACCGTGACACCAACCCCTATGGAATCGCCGAAAGCTTCCTGGTTCGCCTGCCCATCAAATTCAGATCACCAGAAGAAATTCCGCGTGACCTGGTGATGTCAAAGGCAATGTTTGTGGACTACCCGGAAAATATCACTAAAGCCAATGACCTCATTCCCGCCAAGCTGCGTGATGAGATGTACGTGGTTCAAACGGAACCGTTCTTCATTGAAATGATGAATAAGCAGGCTAGCAAAGGAAAAACCTTAGGTGAATTAGCTGATCAGCTACATTTAACCAAAGACAACCTGATGGCGATTGGCGATCAGGGAAATGATTTAACCATGGTAAAAGCTGCTGGCTTGGGAGTTGCAATGGGAAACGCAATTGATGAAGTCAAAGATGCAGCCCAATTTATTACCAAACCAAATACAGAGGATGGCGTTGCATTTGCCATCAACAAATACATCAACCATTAATGGCTGAGTATACGAATAGAGGCTATGAACAAAACGTTGGTTTTGCTCATAGCCTCTTTATTTGTATCAATATCTGTTATTATCCTTGCCAAGTACAATCAACAACTCAGCATCAAATTGTTGACCGCTTATTGGGGCAAACTGGTTAGGATGACCCCTAACACAATCAAAAAGCCACCCACGCCCAGGCAATAGCGGGCGTATTTATTAACTTTGATTGGCTGATTTTTAATTGAACCGACATCCTTTGCCTTGGGATGCTTGGGATCATTTTCAGCTTCCAAGTCGCTTTTCTTGCGAATATGGAATCGCCAACCGGTAAATAGGTGCCCCGAGCCGACGATAAAGACCGATCCCAAAACAATCAGGAACAATCCAACCAAAAAATCAAGGTTACCAAGCACCATTTCCGGCATTCGGAAAAGAATCAGCAAAAAATTGATGATCACAACAACAATAATCGAAGACCAGACTGGCGATTTTTTAACCAAATCGACCATTAATTCTCTTCACCACGAAATCGATTGTTGAACAGCGGACTAACCGGTTTGTTTTCATTGATGCGTTTAATTGCATCCCCAATTAACGGTCCAACTGAGACCTGTTCAATTTTATCGATTTGTTTTTCTTTGGGTAACTGAATCGTATCAGTCACGACCAGTTGTTTGATTGCAGAATCTTGAATCCGCTGAATGGCTGGGCCTGAAAGCACCGGGTGGGTACAGCAGGCGTAAACCTCGCTGGCACCGGCATCCATTAATGCCTGGGCACCTAAGGTAATTGTGCCGGCAGTATCGATCATGTCATCAATCATCAAACAGCGCTTGCCTTTGACATCCCCGATAATATTCATGATTTCGGCAACGTTGGCCCGCGGACGGCGTTTGTCAATAATGGCAATTGGTGCCTTCAAGAATTCCGCCAGAGCTCTGGCTCTTGATACACCACCATGGTCAGGCGATACTACGACATCATCACTGCCAAAGCCTTGCTTAATAAAGTGATCAGCTAGTAATGGAGCACCCATTAAATGATCAACGGGAATATCGAAGAAACCTTGAATCTGAGCAGCATGCAAATCAAGGGCAACGACCCGATCCACACCATCGGTCTGTAACATGTTAGCCACTAATTTAGCGGTGATTGGTTCTCGTGAACGGGCTTTGCGATCTTGACGAGCGTAACCATAGTACGGAATGACAACATTAATCGTGCCGGCACTTGCTCGCCGCAAGGCATCCACCATGATGAGCAATTCCATCAGATTGTCATTCACCGGTGCGGACGTTGACTGGATAATGAAAATATTGTCGCCACGGATACTTTCGTCAATATTGATGCGGATTTCACCATCACTAAATCGGTCAACCGAGGTCTTGCCTAATGGAACACCAACCGTTTCCGCGATTTTCTCAGCCAAAGGCCGATTGGAATTCAAAGCAAAGATCTTTAGTTTCGAATCAAAATATTGCTGAGCCATATGATCCTCCAATATGTTTTTTGTTAACTCACATCTCAATAACTTAATTATACAATGTTTTAATTAAAATTCAGAGTTAATCTTTCTGATAAGGCAATTTTTTGAAATAGCCGGCTTTATTTGTCTGGCGGGCACGGGCAATCGCCATGTCGTATTGATTAACTGTCTTATTAATGGTGGATCCGGCAGCGATAAATGAATGGTCAGCGACTTCCAGCGGCGCAATCAAATTCGAGTTGCTGCCGATGAAGGAGTCGTCACCAACGGTTGTTTCATGTTTGTGAGCACCATCGTAGTTGGCGAAGATGACCCCGCAGCCGACGTTGATATTCTTGCCAAGTTTGGCATTGCCAACGTAAGTTAAGTGGCCGACTTTGGTTCCCTCGTCAATCGATGACTTCTTGATTTCAACAAAGTTACCCAAATGAACGTGCTTGCCGATTTTGGCTTCTGGCCGTAAATGACTGTTTGGCCCGATGTCTGAGTGATCCATCATTTCAGATTCTTCAATTAGTGAAGATGTCACCGTAACGTGATCATGCAGGACTGAGTCGCGAATTTCGGAGTTCGCACCAATGTAGCAGTCATTGCCAATGACGGTGTGGCCCTTTAATTGGACGCCGGGTTCGATAATTGTATCCGAACCGATTTTGACATCGGCATCAATATACGTGCGTTCCGGATCAATCATTGAAATGCCGTCCATCATATGTTGACGGTTAATCCGTGTCCGCATGATCTTGGTAGCTCTGGCTAAGGCAATCCGGTCATTAACGCCCATTGACTCGTCAAAATCATCCATCTTGTAGGCAGCAATGGTTTCGCCCTCAGACTTCAAAATTTCAATGACATCGGTGAGGTAATATTCACCTTGAGCATTGTCATTGGTGAGCTTATGTAGTGCCTCGAATAATGCCTGATTGTCAAAAACATAAACACCGGTATTAATCTCATCAATTGCTTGTTCTTCTCTGGTGGCGTCTTTTTGCTCGACAATTTTTTCAACAATCCCCAAATCATTGCGGACAATTCGACCATACCCGGTTGGATCAGGGGCTTGAGACGTCAAAATTGTCGCTTTGGCTTTTTTGTTTTGGTGGTAGGTAAACAAATCTTCAAAAGTCTTGGTTGTCAATAACGGGGTGTCACCACTGACGACCATCGTCATCCCATCCAAGTTGCCTAGTAGTTTTTCTGCCTGCAAAACGGCGTGCCCGGTCCCGAGTTGTTTTTCCTGAACGACATATTGCGTTCGCTTACCAAGGTTTTCCCGGACGGCGTCGGCACCAAAGCCAACTACCGTTACAACGTTATCCATATCAGCTTTTTCGACGGCGGTTAAAACGTGATCAACCATCGTTTTGCCGCAGAGGCGGTGAAGGACCTTGTAAAGTTTGGACTTCATCCGGGTCCCCTTACCGGCTGCCAATATGATTGTGTTTTTTGTTGCCATTATCTATTTCTCCCCAATGCTTAATTAAATATTTTCTCGATATAGTTTCCAGGTTGTGAAACAACCGTGTTATTCTCAGCGTCAACTCGCATCAATGACGTGTAGTCGCCGATCGTCCGGCCGTTTGGTGCCGTACTTTCTGCCACAACGCCGACACCGATCAGATTGGCGTCAAACTCTTCGACCATCGAAATCATGCCACCGACCGTTCCGCCGCCACGCATGTAATCATCAACGATTAAAACGTTTGAATCGGGTTTCAGACTTCGCTTGGATAGCGACATCTTTTCAATTCGGGTGGATGATCCGGACACATAGTTGACGTTGACGGTTGAGCCTTCGGTGATTTCAGTATCGTGTCTGACAATGACAAACGGCACGTTTAGAAAATCCGCAACACTCTGGGCGATTGGCACCCCTTTAGTGGCGATGGTCATAACGGCATCAACATTTTGGTTCAGGTACTGAGTCGCAAAAATTCGACCAATTTCTCTTAGAGTCGCTGGACTTCCCAGCAGGTCGGACATGTAGACATACCCACCCGGAAGATAACGGGTGTCGGAAGACATCTCCGCAATTAATTTGTTGACGACCTCTTGGGCCTCTTCTTTAAGAATATACGGCAAAAACCTGGTCCCACCAGCGGCACCAGGAATCGTTTCAAGCAGACCGGTCCCCCGGTTCTGAAATGTTCGTTTTAAAATTGTTAAGTCTTCACTAATCGAGGACTTGGCTGAATCGTAACGATCCGCAAAAAAGGTCAACGGCACAAGTGTGTGTGGCCGCTCCAATAAATAACGGGTCATATCGATCAGTCGATCACTTCTTCTTACTTTCAAAAATTCCACCTCGAGTTTATGTAATATCTATTTGATTTTATCATAAATGTTCGTCTTTCGGGGAAGATATAGCAAAATATAATCACAGTTTAAACTTAGCGGCTTTTGTTGGCAATTGAATTATAAATCAGTGCCAATCCATAGATGGCCGCTTCGATGCTGGCAATAAAGAACGTGACCGGCCAATTCGTGACGTAACCCAGATAAAGGCCAAACCAAACGCCAAAGATTGCAAAGCCAATTGCCAAAAGCATCATCTGGATTACGGTGTGGGCAAAGTACTTTGAACTGGCAGCCGGTAATGTCAACAGAACAAAGATCAAAAGCGAACCGACAATCTGTGCGGCAACACTCACGCTAAATGCCAATAAGACCAGAAAAATAATTGAAATCAAAGAGCTGTGAATGTGGTTGGTTTTGGCACCAACGGCATCAAAAGAGTCATCCTTAAGATTTCTAAAAATAAAAAAGAGCACAACCAGTACTAAAACAGACAGGGCCGCCATTTGAACAACCTCTTGGTGACTGATGCCGATCACACTTCCAAATAAAATGTTGGTCGCGTAACTGGAATTTTTGTTGGATAACGATAAAAACAAGATCCCCAGCCCAATGAAAAGGCCTGAAATGGCACTGATCACCGACTCTCGACGGGATTCCACCGCGCCGCTGAGTTCACCAACCAAAATCGAACTGACTGTGGTAAACGCCAGCATGCCGTTTAATGGTGTCCAACCAATGAAGATTCCAAATGCTGCCCCGGCAAACCCAATCTCCGACAGCGTATGGGTCATAAAGGGCATGTTGCGGGCAACAACGAAGACACCCATAATCCCGCTGACAATCGCGATTAAAGTGCCGGCAAGGTACGCGTTACGCATAAATTCAAAACTAAACATATTCGCCCTCCTTAGAATCATTATGCAGTTCACTGATTGGCCCAGCAGTGTATCCGTTCTTAGTCAGCCACAGGAAATGATCCGGATATTCATGAATGACCTGCATGTCATGAGAGACGAAGATGATCGTCAGTCCCAAAGTTTGATTGAGCCGCTTAACCACATCAAGTAACTCCCGCTTAGTGTTGGGATCAAGACTAGCTGTAGATTCATCCAAAATCAGCAGGTCGGGATCGTTAATCAGTGCCTGTGCAAGATAAGCTTTCTGCTTTTCTCCCCCAGACGCCAATCCCAATGGCCGTTTGGAAATGTGCTCAAGATTAACCTGCTTGATAACGGTTTGAATCTTTTGCTTCTCTTTTCGCGATAGCCAGGGCAGTTTAATGCCGGTGAAATTAAGCGAGATAAAGTCTTCAATGGACAATGGATACTCGACATCAACATTACGAAATTGTGGCACGTAGCCAATTTTTAAACCGGCTTTAAGCTTGATCCGGCCTGCTGAAGGCTTCAATTGATTCAAGATGACCCTGACCAAGGTGGTCTTGCCCACCCCATTTTCACCAATCACGCCAAGAAACTCACCCCGATGAACCGCAAAGGTTAAGTCAGAAAGCACTTGGTGATTGGGGAAACTTAATGATAAATCTTCAACCGAAATTAATGTTTCACTCAAATGGAAATCCCTCCACAACTTTGTAAAAAGTAATTATTACTATTTTAGTTTAGATTAAATTGAATTTTTGTCAATCGCTGTTGGCAAATTAAAAGGACTGCTTGAACAAAACTTAAGCTTTGTCGGCAGCCCGTTCTGATTTCTTTAAATGACCGGATGTGAATCGCATTCCGGCTGGGAAATGTAGGCTTCATTACAGAAGCCGGAAATGCTATTGTAAACGCGGCGAGCGCGGGATTCAGTTCGGCAGATGCCAAAAACTGTCGGTCCGCTGCCGCTCATTTGGGAGCCGTCGGCACCATATTCAATCAACCGCGATTTGAGCGTTTTGATTTGGGGATGACCAGCAGTTGTAATCTCTTCCAATGAGTTGCCAATGTTTGCCACAATGCGGTCATAATCCTGATTTTCAATGCCTGCTAATAATTCGTCAATTGGCGGATGACTGACAGACGTTGTCGCAAGCTGTTTGAGAATTTTGGGTGTTGACACACTCACGTGGGGTTTGGCCAGGACAAACCACATTTTAGGCAGTTTGGTGAGTGGGGTCACAATTTCTCCCCGGCCGCTGACCAAGGCTGTGCGACTGTAGACACAATAAGGCACATCGGAATCAACCTGAACGCCGATTTGGGCTAATTCTTCAAATGACAGCCCAGTCTCAAACATTTCGTTGAGTGCACGTAAAACGGCGGCAGCATCCGATGATCCCCCACCCAGTCCGGCAGCGACCGGAATATTCTTCTCAATGGAAATCTCCAGGCCAACCTTAAAGCCAACCTTGTCAAAAAATAACCGGGCCGCCTGGTAGGCCAAATTTCGCCGGTCATTGGGCAGAAAACTGCTATCCGAAAAAATCCGAATCGCCGAGTGACTGCTCTTGGTTTCAATTTGGATATGATCACTTAACCCAATTGACGTCATGACCATCCGCCATTCAATTGAGCCATCCGGATGGACAAAGGGGGCATCCAAGCCCAGGTTCAATTTTGCTGGTGCTCTGACAATTCGTTTCACTTGGATCGACCCCCTTCATTTATTAATAACAAAATTATACTAAATTATTAATAAAATGTCAGTTATTGGCTGATAAAAGGCAGTCGGAGCAAAAAATGGCCAAAATAAAAAGGCCTCAATGGCCCCCACGCTGACTTTGACTCCCTGCAGTTAAACTGCTTGGGATGCATCAAAATCGACCTCAATATTTTTGGTCAAAATATCCGTATAGCTGTACGAAACCCGTTCAAAATTCGCGTTGCCCGGATCCAATTCGACAACAAAAACAGCCGGAAACGTTTCCCTCAAAATTCCCCGGCGCTTGGTTGTCTTTCTTCGCCCAATTTGAGAAGTTACTAGGACGTGCTGGCCGATATGATCGTCCATCTTATGCTTGATAACAGATAAAGTCACTGGCATTCTACTCACCTCACGATATTTAATTATACCATAAAAGTAATAGAAATGCAATTTTTTACCACAAATCACACTATCTGGCAATAATAAAACACTAAGATTTAGATTAAATTTTTCAAAGTGTGAAAGGCATTCGCCAAGGTCACAAACTGATCAACAGTCAAATTTTCGGGCCGAACACCCGCGTCGATATTGACACTGGCTAAAACTTCTTTAATGTTGGCCTTCACTTCCGGTGTTTTGCCAAATATCCCCTGTAAATTATTCCACAGGGTTTTTCGCTGATGCATAAAACAGCCACGGACGAAACTGATAAAAGCCTTTTGATCAAAGGGTTCAACGGCCCTTTTAACCCGCGGTGTCAATTTAACAATGGCCGAATCAACTTTGGGCTGTGGAATAAAAGCGGTTTTGGGAACAACGAATGAAATCTCGACCTGATTTAATTCCTGAACAATGACAGACAACGACCCATAGGGCTTTGTTGACGGTTCAGCGTTAAGCCGCTCAGCAACCTCTTTTTGCATCATGACAACAATCGCATCAAACTGGGTTTCGCCGGTAATCAAGTCCATGACAATTGGCGTCGTGATGTAATAAGGCAAATTTGCCACTACTTTGAGCGGCTTTTCAGTGTCAAAGACGTCATCAATGATTTTTGGCAAATTAGCTTTGAGAATGTCCTGATTAATAATCTCAATATTATCATATGGCGCCAAAGTTTCATCCAAAACCGGCAGTAGGTTGGCGTCAATTTCAAAGGCGACGACTTTGTTGGCAGCCTTGGCCAACTGTTCCGTCAACCCACCGATCCCAGGACCAATCTCGATCACGTTGTCGGCTTTGGTAATCTTTGCGGCAGCAACAATATTGTCCAACACACCGAGATCGACTAAAAAATTCTGCCCCAAGCTTTTCTTGGCGGATAAGTGGTAACGATTCAGGATTGCCTGAGTTCGTGTGGGACTTGCAATCTGTGGATATTCAGTCATGAGCTTCCTCCTGATTAATCTGTTCAACAGCGGCTAAAAATTCATCGTGTTTGATGCCAAACATTCTAAGGCGATGCTGCAGCTGTTTGCCGTTAACATAGCCGATTCGCAAAATTTCACCGAGGCGTTCCCGCCGTTTTTTGGCACTGGGATTACCCATGAGGCCGTACTTCATTAATTCAGCCTTGGAAATGAGTTCACCAGCTGATTCATCCTCAGTATAAACCTGACTCAAGGCTTCGCGAATCGATTCCACACTGGCGTGCTCGACACCTAACGACCCATCGGATCGATTCGGAACTCCCTGCTTCTTGGTGATAAAGGCATGCTTAGCGTTGGGAACTTCCGCAGAAATGGTTTTGCGAATTTTTTCACCAGAAAAATCAGGATCCGTGAACACAATAATCCCCCGAGTTTGAGCCACCTTTTTGATCAGGTCCAAGGTCTCTTCCGGGATCGCCGAGCCGCGGGTTTCAATGGTGTCGGCATCGACTGCTCTTTGAACGCGTTTGGTATCGTCTTTGCCTTCGACAACAATGACTTCTTTAATTTTTTTCATGATTCCTCGATTCCAAATAACCGCAGCGTATTTTCATAGGTATGCGCCGCAATGACATCCGGGTTGACATCACAAATTCTTGCCAGTGCCTCTACCGTGTAAAGCGAATAAGCCGGCTCGTTTTGCTTGCCCCGCAATGGTTCGGGTGATAGGTACGGCGCATCGGTTTCAACCAGCATGCTGTCAAACGGTGTTTGACGGACGGCATCGTGAACTTCATGGGTTTTCTTAAAACTGGCAACGCCACTGTATGAGACCAGCATCCCCAAGTCAAGAAACTTCTTGAGCCATTCCGGATCGCCATTAAAGCTGTGCATCACCCCGCGGATATCGGAGACATCCATTTCCTTCAAAATGGCATAGGTATCCTCAAAGGCATCCCGATTATGAACCGAAATCGGTAGATGCAGTTGTTTGGCAATATCAATTTGGCGTTTAAAGACCCGCTTTTGCACGTCTCTGGGAGAAGTTGTTTGATGGTAGTCCAAGCCAATTTCACCAACTGCAACCACCTTTTGGCTCTGGAGCTGTTCAATCAACAGCTGTTCTTGTTGTTCATGATAATGGATAGAATCTTCCGGGTGCCAACCGATGATTGAATACATGTCAGGGTATTGGGCTGCCAATTCCAATGATCGATCGTTCAGCTGTTGATTAGAACCAACGTTGGCCAGCTTAACAACCCCCAAGTTCTGTGCGTGCTTGAAATATTTAGCCGCTTCAGGATAAAGGTGTTCGTCATTCAAATGGGTATGTGAATCAAAAATTTTCATTATTTGCTCCCAAACTATTTAGATAGAAATAGGGATTGTGACAAAACTCGCGTCTTGTTGCCAATCCCTAGTCTTTCACGATGTTAACTTTGCCACAAATCGGCAATTTATTCCAGTGTGACACCATTTTCCAAGTGAGATCCGACGGTTACCAACTCAACGTTGCCATCTTTATGTTCCACGGACAGTAACATTCCTTGGCTGACTTGACCGCGCATCTTTCTTGGTTTCAAGTTCGACACGATAATCACTTTTTTACCAATTAACTGCTTATAATCCGGATACCATTCAGCAATTCCCGACAAAATTTGTCGATCGCCGTCATCACCGGCATCCAAGCGGAATTGAAGCAGCTTGTCGGCGCCTTCAACCTTGTTAACGTCTTTGATTTCGGCTACTTTGAGTTCAATCTTTTCAAAGGCTTCAAAACGAACTTCTTTTTTGGTTAAATTCAAATTGGTTTCTTCAGGATTAAAATCAGCTTCAGCAGCTTCTTTCATGGCTGCACGACCCTTGGCCTTATCGGTCTTGGTCATTTGCTGCTTAATGTAGTCCACCTCATCGTCAACTTCGACTCTTGGGAAGATTGGGGTCCCCTTGGCAACGGCTTTCACACCGGCAGGAACGTCTTCAAACTTCAAATCTTCGAGGTCAATGTCTTCTGTAATCCCTAATTGAGCAAAGATTTCTTTAGGGGCGTGAGTCATAACCGGACTGATTAATTCAGCGATGACCCGAAGACCGGCTGCCAGATGAGCCATGACAGCGTCAAGCTTATCTTTGTCATCAGGATTTTTAGCCAGATTCCATGGTTCGGTCTGGTCGATGTACTTGTTGGTTTGGGAAACGAGTTTCCAAGTTTCCGCTAAAGCATCGGAGAAGTGCAAATCATTCATTAATTGCTTGTAATGGGCAATCACGGTGGCAGCAGTCTCTTCCAATTCTTTGTCAGCTTCGTTAACGCCGGCCTGGTATGCAGGTAAGATGCCGCCGTCATACTTGTTGATCATAGAAACTGTTCGGTTCAACAAGTTGCCGAGATCATTCGCCAAATCAAAGTTCAACCGGTCAATGAAGTCCTCTGGCGTAAACAGACCATCATTGGCGTAAGGCATTGCGCGGAGCAAGTAATACCGCAATGCATCCAAACCATAACGGTCAACTAAAGTTTCCGGGTAAATGACATTTCCCTTAGACTTGGACATTTTACCGTCCTTCATCAGCAGCCAGCCATGACCATAAACGGTTTTAGGCAGCGGCAGTCCCAAGGCGTGTAAAATGATTGGCCAATAAATCGTATGGAACCGAACAATTTCCTTACCGACCATTTGCACATTGGCTGGCCAATATTTCTTAAAGTTGCTGTCATCTTTGCCGTCATAACCAAGAGCGGTAATATAGTTGGTCAAAGCATCGATCCAAACGTAAACCACGTGCTTTGGATCCGACTTGACCGGGACACCCCAAGTAAAGGTCGTCCGCGAAACCGCTAAGTCTTCCAAACCGGGTTCGATGAAGTTTTTGATCATTTCATTCATCCGGGTTGCCGGCTGGATGAAGTCAGGATTGTCTTTGTAATATTGCAGCAGCCAATCAGCATACTTACTCATTTTGAAGAAGTATGACTGCTCGTGAACCAATTGAACTTCGTGGCCGCTGGGTGCTTTACCACCGGTTACCTTGCCGTTTTTATCGCGGTAAACCTCGGCGAGTTGACTTTCAGTAAAGTACTCTTCGTCCGATACCGAATACCAGCCGGTATATTCACCCAAATAAATGTCGCCATTGTCCAGTAGTTTCTGGAAGATATCGGCGACCGCTTTTTCATGATAATCATCGGTTGTTCGAATGAATTTGGTGTTGGAAATTTCCAGCTTTTTCCAAAGTTGTTTGATTGATGCAGCCATCTGATCAACATAATCCTTAGGCGACATCCCCAACTGCTCTGCTTTTTGTTCAATCTTTAATCCGTGTTCATCCGTCCCTGTCAGGAAGAAGACGTCATAGCCCATTGCCCGCTTGAAACGTGCTTCGGCATCACAGGCAATTGTTGTGTAGGAATTGCCGATATGTAACTTCCCGGATGGATAATAAATTGGTGTTGTGATATAAAATGTTGGCTTACTTTCTGCCATGAAAGTACCTCTTTTCATGCTTAATTATTCTTTAGGATATTACAATCCAGTATAGCAAATATTTTTTGGAATGGCGATGAGAATTGGATTTGGGTGAGATGGTCGTAGTCGAAGTTCAATATCGCTTTGAATCGGTGGTGGTTTGCTTTTACCTAGTGGTAACAGCAGCAACCTGCACCTAAGTATGGTCGGACAAAAATCAAAATGATTTTCATCCAACCACACTCAGGCTCCGGTTGCTAAGCGCTCTGGATCGCACTCATTCAAAACAAATCCATCTGTACCGGCGACAGGCCGCCAAATTCAATCCCCAACATCTTTTTCAACTGCAGGGCGTTGTCTGCTGCGTCCCCGCCGCTATTATTATTGAAGATGACACAAACTTCTTTGGCCTGTTTGTCCAGATCCAGGACTACTTTTCGAAAAGCTGCCAGTTCTTCTTCCGAATACCGGTACAACGTCCTTTTCCCGCGCCAATCTGCTGACTGCTCCGTCCAGCCTTTGACGTTTCGACCGTGAAGCCGCAGCAACGCCAGATTCTCCGTTGTCACCAGCGGTTCGAAAGGCACGCCGGCATTGGTGGTATGCGGTTCGTCAACCGCCACCAACGTCATTCCCAGTTCGCTGAGATAGCCGGCAACGTCATCGGTAATCTCGTCACCATACCAAGTTGAGTTGCGAAACTCCACTGCAACAGGATATCCGGCCATCAACTGGCTAATTCGACGCAGGTACTGAATCGTCGCAATCTTTCTGGCAAAGTATGGCGGAAACTGAAACAGGATCGCCTTGAGCTGACCGGTGTCCATTAATGGGGCAACCGCCCGCTTGTATTCGTTGAAAGCCACAAACCGCTGCTCATTATCAACCGGGTCGGCGCTGCCCTGATCGTGCATGGTCATCACCCGGTTGGCCTTCAAAATAAATTGAAAGTTATCCGGTACCTGTTTTTGCCAGTTGGTGACCACTTCAATTTTGGGAATCGCATAAAACGGCGTGTCCAGTTCGACGACCGGAAAATACCCACTGTATTCAGTTAAGCGGACTTTACGTTTAGCACCGTCGATCAGTGAAGGATGCTCGGAAAACGTCGTTAACCCAATGGTAATCAATCAGCCCACCTCCCGGCTGTTTAGACATTCACCGTCAAATCTTTGAAGAAGTCAACGGCATTTTCTTTGACCATCGTAAACGGAAAACCAAATTGAAGCGGCTCTTCATTAACCGCCAGAACTTTGGCATTTTGAGAACGATAATCAATCAAGCCGGCAAACGGGTAAACCCGCATTGATGTGCCGACAATCACAATCAGATCAGCTTGGGACACTGCCTCAACACTCTTGGAAATGGCAACTGGATCAAGCCCTTCACCGTATAAGACAATGTCTGGTCGTAAAATGCCGCCACAGTTTTCGTGATACATACTCTTTAAATAATCCTGGTAATTGACTGTCTTGTGGCACTTCTGACAATACACTTTGTATAGATTGCCGTGAAACTCGACTAAATGCTGCGTGTTGGCCTTGCGGTACAAGCTGTCAATATTTTGGGTCACCACAACGGCATTGCGTTTCTGGGTAAACTCAGCCTGGCGCTCATGAATCACATTTGGCTTGGCATCCGGGTAATACATATTTGATTTTTCGTATTCCCAGAAAACTTTGGGCTCATCACGAAGGCAATCGGTACTTAAATAATACTCAGCGGGTTTATCAGATTTGTCATTGGTATACAGCCCGTTCTTTGATCGATAGTCAGGAATCCCTGATGCCGTGGAAACACCGGCACCAGTCAAAAAGACAATTCTTTTTGCGTTATCAAATTCAGCTTGCAGCTTAGAATCAATCATCGTATTCCTCCTTCAAAAGTTCATTATTTGCGAACGATATAAGGCATTTTAAGATCGTCGAACAACTGCTTGGCGCTTTTATCATAGACCCCTTTGAAAAATTCCGGATCGTCCTGGTTACCCTTGGGGTTGGCCAGCACAAAGGAGTTCTGATCATCTACCCGATTAAAGCCGACGTAACCCTTGGTGTTGCTGGTAACCTCGGTCAAGTCGGAATGATAAATTTCAAATAGTTGTTTAACTTTCAATCCCAGCTGCCGTTCCGACAAAACACTGGTAAGGGTGGTGAACTCCGTGTTGTGCAGGGCCGGCAGTTCCCAGTCCTTTAACTGTTCGTCAAAGGCTTTAAAGAGCTTGACGACGTTGCGGCGCAATCCAAATGGTGAATCCGTCGGCTTATCGGTGATCACTTGATACAACTTTTGGGCAGCCTCAAAGGAAACCGGGAAGTCTTGTTTGAATTTGTCAGCCACCTTGTCAATTCCCTCGCCGTAAAAGACCAGCGCATCCAATAATGTGGTTAACCGTAACATCATCTGATCGTCCAGTGGATCCGCTTCAGGTTTGATGGTTGCATAGACACCTTTGAGATACATCTCTTCGATGTCGTCATTGATCAAATTGTGCTTTCGCTGCTCGGATACAACCACAAAATGAGAGACAATGTCGTAGAGTTCCGTTCCCATCATTTTTAATTGTTCATCCAGAGTATCATCGCCAGTGGTCAGTGAATAAAAGACCTGTGGAAAACCACGGAGGACCATCAATAGGTGCAGCAGTTCATGTGAAGCCGTGTAGTCGGGAGCGCTTAAGTCTGCGATTTGGACGATGATATTTTTGCCGTCCTGAACCGTTTGGGCCTGATCGTGACGTACATATCCTGATTGCAGCTTGCCGATAAAAGTCACCGTCACCGTCCCGGGAAAGAAGTTGTTAACGGCGTCAATTAAGCCGTGAACGTCTTTGTTTAACTCGATATCAATATTGTTATCCATCATGTTCTCCATCATGTTCTCCTATCTGCGAAGTATTTTTAAAATTTCTTTAACTGTTTGTGAACTGGGATGATCCATCCCCTGAAGCTTTTGAACAACAACTGGCAACTCCTGCATTGTGGTTCCATTTGAAAGAGCTAAGGACCTTAATTGAAGATTCATATGGCCCTTTTGGATGCCATCGGTCACCAAAGCTTTTAGGGCAGCTAAGTTTTGAGCCAACCCCAATGCGGCGACCACCTGCATTTCCTCGCGGGAATTGTCGATCTGAGCGATCTGTTTGTTAATGCCGGCCAACGGCAAAACCTTGCTGGCACCGCCAACAAATCCGATTGGGACTGGCAGCGACATGCGTCCCACCAGTTGGTCTTCGTCAATCTCCCATGTACTCAGGCCTTGATACGACCCACTTCGAGCCGCAAACGCATGAGCTGCGCTTTCAACTGCCCGCCAATCATTACCAAAGGCCATCACGGCGGCGTCAACACCATTCATAATTCCTTTGTTATGCGTCGTCGCCCGCCGAATATCCAACTGGGCGATCTGACTGGCATCGGCAATTTTTTGGGCCACCTGAGGGCCAGATAACGACTTGGTTCCTAGTTTGGCCATCGCCACCTTACCGGAAACTTCAACGATGGCTTTATCAGCAAAATTCGTTAAGATTGCCATCGTGGTTTCGACCGTCAACTGCTCAGAAAGCCAATTCGACACCGCTTCCAACATCGTGTTGATGATGTTAGCACCCATTGCCTCACCTGTATCAACCAGCAGGTCGACCGACAGGAACTGCTTTGAGAGAATCCGGACATCGAGGCCTTTGGCACCTCCACCATACTTTAAAACGCTTGGATGACTCTGGTCCGCAATTTGAATCAGCTGCTGCTGATAATCATGAACAAACTTTGTCACCTGATGAGGATCTGCGTCTTTGACGATGACCTGGCCGCTCACCAGGTTATCAGGGACGATGCAATGAATGCCTGCTCCTGCCGATAACAGTTTGGCACCATTGCTGGCAGCCGCAATCACTGACGGTTCTTCAGTCACCATTGGTACCAAATGTTCGTGGCCGTTGACAACCAGGCCAACTGCGATTCCCTCGGGGAGTGGATAATCCGTCAGATTGTTTTCAATTAATTCTCCGGACCTTGGGTTCAAGGACCGTCCAAGCAAATCGAGTTGAGCCTTTGATAAATTGGCAGCTTCAGCGATCAGCGAAAGACGCTGCTCGTAAGACTTTTTATAGAAATGATCCCATTTGTTTTCCATGATATCACCATCATCTGTTAGAGGCACAAAAAGCTGGTACAATTGCCAGCTTTACTCGATGCCGTATTCTTTTTGAATGTACTCGGTAATGATGCCTTCTCTGACACCACTTTCTGAAAATAAGACTTTTTTGGCATCAATTTTGTCCATTAAAACAATCAACGGCAACAGGCCGCCGACAATAATGTCGGCCCGGTCGTGCTCAAGCCCCTGAATTTTCCGGCGCCGATTGACGTTGCCCTTCAATAAATTCAGATAGGTTCGATTAACTTGTTCAGCAGTTAAATGATAACCGTGAATTGCATCAATTCGAACCATATTTTGACGACGACGATTGATTCTCGCCAAGGTCCGATTGGCACCGCCCAAGAGAACTAACGGCTGATGGGCCGCACGATTCAACCAATCAATTCTTGAATAAATCTTCCTGATATTAAATTGGGCGTTAAATAAATTCGCACCGGTAATATTATCATTTAAATGATATCTTTCAGTGATATTCACTGCACCGATTGGAATGCTGGTGAGATTTGAGCTTTTGCCCTCATTGACCCGAATGAGTTCACAACTGGCGCCGCCAATGTCTAGGATCAGACAATTCCTGATTCCTAATCGGTTAATCACGCCCAGATAATCGTAATAGGCCTCTTGATTGCCCGAAAGGACCTGAAGCGAAATGCCAATACGCTCAGAAACGGCCTTTAAAAACTTCGCCTGGTTTTTGGCTTGGCGAACGGCGGCTGTGGCAATTCCAATGACCCGTTTGGCTTCATATTGAGAATAGATTTGTTTAAAATCTAACAGTGACTTAATCGTCCGTTCCATGGCTGCCGGCTGGAGGATCTTGCCCCTGCCCATGCCTTCGGAAAGGCGACTGTCGCTTTTGATGCGTTTGATTTCACGATAACTGCCATCATCAGAAATTTGATTGATTGCCATTCTGACCGAATTTGAGCCAATATCCAAAATTACAAGGTTTTCCATCCCTGCCACCCTTTCTGGACATATTAGTCAAAATAGTTAATGCCAATGGCATCGCGAACTTCTTTAAGGGTTTGATTGGCAACCTCGTTAGCGTGTTCACTGCCCTTTTTGAGAATCTGGTAGACACCCTGTTCATCTTCGGCGTAACGCTGACGGCGCTCACGAATTGGTTTGAGCTCGGCTTGCAGGACATCGTTTAAGTAACGTTTAATTTTAACATCCCCAAGGCCACCATGGCTGTATTGATCTTTTAGTTCCTGAACTTTTCGTTTGTCAGGATCGAAAATATCCAAGTAGGTGAAGACCGTGTTGCCCTCGACTTGGCCGGGATCTTCAACGTGAATGTGGTTTGGATCGGTGTACATTGACATGACCTTTTTTTGGATGGTGTCTTCATCGTCGGCCAAATAAATCGCGTTGCCCAAAGATTTGCTCATTTTGGCATTTCCGTCCAAGCCGGGAATTCGGCCCATTCCCTTTGGTGGGAAGTAACCCTCTGGCTCGACTAAAATGTCATCATTATAAACGGAGTTGAAAGTTCTGACGATTTCACGGGTTTGCTCCAACATTGGTTCCTGATCGTCACCGACCGGAACAGTTGTGGCCTTAAAAGCGGTAATATCAGCGGCTTGGCTGATTGGATACATGGCAAAGCCAACCGGCACACTTTGGCCGAACTTCTTTTGTTTAATTTCATTCTTAACAGTTGGGTTCCGATTCAGACGGGAAACGGTCACCAAATTAGAATAATGCTGCGTTAATTCCGGTAACGCCGGAATCTGGGATTGAACCAGAATAGTTGATTTTTGGGGGTCAATTCCAACGGCCAAATAATCCAATGCCACTTGAATCAAACTGTGGCGGATCTTTTCCGGATCACGGGCATTGTCTGTTAATGCCTGCATATCGGCGATCATAATAAATGTTTCGTAGTCCCCGGAGTTTTGGAGCTCAACTCGGTTCTTTAATGAGCCCACATAATGACCAATATGTAGTTTGCCTGTGGGTCTGTCACCTGTCAAAATAATTTTCTTCGTCATTGTAACCATCCTTTCAAAAAACGCCCTATTGCTTTAACAATAGGACGCTTATACGTGGTACCACCTAAATTGTAACTTATATCAAGTTACCGCTCGAGACGATATGGGCGTCACCCTTTACATACTCCAATTCGTTTCGTCGTGGCCGTTTTCAGCAAGTCGGCCTCTCTGTTGCTGACGATTCTACTCAGTTTTTAATAACAATCTAATTTTACTGATAAACCGCTAAAAAGTAAACCCCGTTTGCGGGTAAAATACGGGAAGTTTTGGCTTAATATCCTGCAGATAAATCAACCTTGTTCACAGCAACTTTGCCGGTTTGAATGAAACTGGTCAGGTTTTGATACAAAATGTCAAATGCCTCATCACCATATTCTTGAAAGCCACCGGAAATATGTGGCGTTAAAATAACGTTATCCATCCCCCAGAGTGGCGAATCACTCGGTAATGGTTCTGATTCAAACACGTCCAGCCCGGCACCAGCCAGTTGGTGTTGGTCCAGTGCTGCAATCAACGCCTCGGTGTCCACCGATGGGCCCCTCCCGACGTTAATAAAGATTGGCTGGTTGCGCATTTGATCAAAGAACGCCTGGTCGAAGAAATGATGAGTTGCTGGGGTTAATGGCATGATATTGATCACAATATCTGCCTTGGCAGCTTGCACTACTCCTTGATCGTCTCCAACCACTTGGTCAAAATGCGCCGTTGGTTTGCCATGCCGGCTGACGCCAACCGTTTTGGTACCGAAAGCTTGGAGTTTTTCAGCGATTGCCCGACCAATATGGCCCGTTCCAAAAATCACCGCCGTTCGATTTTTGATTGTGTAGTTCTGCATTCGAACCTGGTCACCGAGCCACTTTTGATCGCGGCGGGCCGCTTGAGTGGTGACGATGCCCCTGGCAAATGCCAAAACGTATGCGATCACCATTTCACTGATGGGTTCGGCGTGGATGCCACTGACGTTGGCCAAGGTAATTCCTTTATCCGCGAAGTCGTTCAATGGCATGTAGTCGACCCCGGCAGAATTTGACTGCACAAATTTCAGCTTCGGCGATTCACTCAGCACGGTGCGGGCTTGCTGATTCCAACCATAGATGGCATCGACACTTTTGACATTGCTGCTATTCAAATCAGCCGGTTCGATGACCTGCACATCGCCAAGCGCTGTGAGTTTGGCCTGCTGTTCGGTCGTTAAATTGAATAAATCCAGAATCTTCATGGTCCCATCCCTTTCATTCGTCTTGATCTCAATAAAAAGTATACGCTTGAAATTGGTTCAAACAAAGCAAAATCCCCACCCCACATTGAAGGGCAACACAATTGACAACGGGGTTAATACCAACTAAAATTGTCGAAGCATTCTTAATTCACAGTCGAGTCGAATCCGAATGGAGGAACCCTTTTGGAAAATAATGAAAAGCAAATCGAACAGTCACGTGTGGACAAAGTGGTGACCAAAATTGACCAGAAAATCATCAGCACGGATGACGAACTTAACCGTGCCCACGCAGAAACCAAAAAGGTTCAGCAGACTTATTCCGACAATACCTCGGTTAACTATTTTGAGGTGGATGATCGAATTGAAACCAGTGCCGAACTCCAGCAGCAGCGGGGTTTGGTTTCTCGTTTAACCGAAAATGAAAGCATCTTAAAAAATCAGCTTTCAACTTTGAAAGATCTCAAAAAATCCCCGTACTTTGGCCGGATCGATATCCAAGACGATGACGAGGATCAAACCGAAAAGCTGTATATCGGCATTGCTTCATTTGAAAATGAAGACGGTGAGTTTCTGGTGTACGACTGGCGGGCACCTATCTCCAGTGTTTACTATAACGGCACTCTGGGTGAAGTCGCCTACGATACTCCAATGGGCCGACAGCAAACCAATTTAAAAAAGAAGCGTCAGTTCCAAATTGTCGACGGTCAAATCCGCAACATGTTTGACACCAACGAAACGGTTGGCGATGAAATGCTTCAAAGTGCTTTGGGTGAGCAAAACGACGAATACATGCAAAATATCGTCGCCACCATTCAGCACGAACAAAACGATATTATTAGAGATACCACCAGTAATCTGCTGGTGGTTCAAGGGGTTGCCGGATCGGGGAAAACCTCCGCCATTTTACAGCGAATTGCCTTTTTGCTGTATCATAGCCGCGATACGTTGGAAGCCGATCAAATTATTTTGTTCTCTCCAAATAAATTATTCAGCCACTATATTTCCGAAGTCCTCCCCAGCTTGGGTGAACGCAATATGCGCCAGGTCACCTTTGATGAATTTATTGATAACCGACTAAAGGGCCTAAACGTCCAAAGTTTGTTTGAACGATACGAAACTGATGGTGACTTGACCGAACAGCAGCGACTGGTTCGCGGCTTCAAAGAATCTGCCAAATTTATGGACGAACTCCAGGAATACTGTGATAAGCTCCAGCCAGCCCAAATCTTCTTCAGTGACATCATTTTTAACGAATCAACCTTCTTTAGCAAACAGGAAATTCAAGACATTTTCGACAGTTTTCCCAAAGCAGCCAAAGTTTATGATCGCTTCTTACACACCAAGAATGAATTGATCAAGCGACTCAAACGCCGGATCGACGACGAAACCAAGGCTGATTGGGTCAACGACGAAATCGATCAAATGAGTAATGAGAAGTACCACGATCTCTTGGCCGGCAAAGAACTGGGTGAGTTCCAAAATGAAGATGCCGAGCGCTTCTTCATTGCCCGAAAAATCGTCAGTGCCCGCCTGCGGGTGGTCTACGATGCGATCTTTAACGACAACTTCTTCGATGCCTACCTGCAGTACGCCGACTTCTTGAAAAAAGTCGACCTGCCGCAAAACATTGAAACGCCCCAGTGGCTGCAGTCCGTTGATGAGTTTAATCATTCAATTGAATTTCATGCCATCAAATTGGACGATTGTGCGCCGTTGCTTTACATGCGCGACTATATGTCCAACAGCGGACAGAACAACACTATGAAATACCTGTTTGTCGATGAAATGCAGGATTATTCAGTGGCTCAACTCAAATACCTGCGCTACGCCTTTCCAAAGACAAAGTGGACACTATTGGGCGACAGTGAGCAGGCACTGTTCAAAGACGTTGAACAGCCAAAAGAAATTCTTGATAAATTAAACGCCGCTTTCCATGTGCGCCGGTCCCGACTAATCAGTTTGATGCGGTCGTATCGCTCAACGCTGCCGATTACCAACTTTGCCAAATCCATTTTGCCTAACGGAGATGACATTGAGGCGTTCACCCGCCCCGGCGACATTCCGGAATTGGTTTTGACATCCGACTTCAATGACGGCATCAACCAGCTGCAAAAAGTGATTGCCGACCAACGCAAGCAATACGCCACCGTTGCTGTTTTAACCAAAAATATGACTGAGGCCCAGCAGGTCTATGAACGACTGCATGCTTTAGGAGATGTCACGTTATTGCAAGATGCGGACCGAACATTGCCAAAGGGCATTTTAGTGCTGCCAATCTATTTGGCAAAGGGCTTGGAATTTGATTCCGTGATCGCTTGGGATACCTCTGAGAAGAACTATTCCGATGAAAGTTTGCTTGGAACCCTCTACACGATTATCACCCGGGCTATGCACCACTTAACCTTGATCAGTCTGGGCGACGTAACCCCGCTGATTTCCGATGAGAGTTTAACCGATCGCAAGATTAAAATCGAAAAAAAGATTCGGAAGTAATTGGTGTGAAAACATCTGATTATAAGCAAACCCGGAGCTGTGGTCATTGATCACGCTCCGGGTTTTTTAGTTTCACTTAGATTGTCTGGGGATAGACACTGTTCACTTTTATCTCGCAAAAACGTGCTCTTTGAGCCAGCTTTCTCCTGATTACACTAGTTCTCAGAAGCTAAACGGCTCAATAGCACTCTAGATCAAATACTGCACATCACTCGCCAGAGTTGGATAAGCGAGAATTTCCCGGTTGAAGTCGCCGATTTTCATGTGCTGATCAATCATCATCGTCAAAATATTGATCAAATAATCAGCGTGATTACTCAACACGGTGGCCCCAACGACAGTTTCCGTATCGCGATTGATGACCACTTTAGCCTTGGCGAGTGGCTCATTGAGTCGATGATAACTGTACCACTTGGTCATGTCATTGGTAATCAGCATATAGCGACTATCGTGCGTCGCGATACTCGACGGCAGTCCCACTTGACCGAGTGAGGGTTGGCCAAAGACAATCGTGGGAATGGATTTGAATTGAATCGGATCCGTTGACCCGTTAAAGTAGCCGGCCAAGTAGCCAGCTTCAAAACCGGCAACCGGTGTTAGCTTGGGACGTTTGGTGCTGACGACATCTCCCATGGCAAAAATCTGTGGATTTGACGTCTGCAGGTGGTCGTCCACGATCACACCGTGTTGGTCGGTTTTGACACCAACATTTTGGATTCCAATCGTATCAACGTTGGGAATCCGCCCCGCCGTGCAGAAGACCATGTCAGTCGGCAGCTTAAAATTGTCTCCGGATAAAACAAACTGCTCGCCCACTTGGGTAATTTCTTGAACATCCGTATCCAGATGAAAATCAACGCCCAACGTGGTCAGTCTGTCAATTTCTTCGTGGACTAATTGTTGGTCAAACTGTTTGAGTGGCCGATTGTTATGATGAATCAGGTGAACCGTCGCTCCGGCCGCGCGGGCAATCCCGGCCAGTTCAAAGCCGATATAGCCACCACCGACAAAAGTGACGTCGTTTGGCAGATCATCGAGGTTCAAAAAGTCGGTACTGGTTTTGAAAAATTGACTACCGGGAATATCTAAAATTCTTGGCCGCTGACCAGTTGCAATAACATATTGATCACCGGAAAGGCTTTGATTTCCAGCCGTCAGCAGCCCATCTGAATTGAATTGGGCATGCTCATGATACGTGTCGACCCCATCTGAAATCAACCCGTTGTTGGTGGCATCAGAAATTGGATTGGTATACTGCCGCTTGTGGCGCATGAGATCCGGCCAATTAACCGATACCGAGCCACTGATCCCGTTACCCTGCATATCATTGACAACTTGAGTGATCTCTAAACCGGACAATAAAATTTTCTTCGGATCGCACCCGCGATTGGGGCAGGTTCCACCAAACAAATTGTCTTCGACGACCGCCACGGTTTTGTGCTGTCTTCTGAGTGAGTGGGCCAAAGACCCGCCGGCAACCCCGCCGCCAAGAATGACCACATCATATTGTTTTGTCATTTAGTATTCCTCCATAAGCACCTAATTCATCGTTGATTGACGATTTCACACGACTAATTTCATAATCTTAAATCCATTGTAGAACACTTCGGAATTATTTCCACGTTGCCTTGATTGACAACTCCCCGCGGAATTTGTATCTTAGATAATGTAATTAAAATTTTATTAAATTGAGGTATATCATGGTCCATGCACTTTGGCGTCAATTTCCGCGCATTAATTTAAAACTAATTGCTTTGGAACCCTATTTGTTAAACGCCGTCAATCTTCCCAACCAGCCCATTCATCATAAGATCAGCCAGTTGCTCAAATCCGGCGGAAAATTCCTGCGTCCGGGCTTCTTTTACATTTATTCAGAATTTGGTCAAGAGGTGGATCCAGCTAAAATTAAGGCTGGTGCCGCCGCAGTCGAATTACTGCATGTGGCAACTCTGATTCACGATGACGTGATTGATGAGTCGCCGATCCGAAGAGGCATCGAGACAATCCATACTGAATATGGCCAAAAAAACGCCATTTATGCGGGGGATTACCTATTTACCTGTTACTTTACGCAGGTACTCAAATCGACTCAGGATCCGGCTAATATGAAGCGACACGTTGATGCCATGCAAACCATTTTAGCCGGCGAATTGGATCAAATGAAATACAACTTCAATCAACAAATGACTGAGGCAGATTATTTCCACGAAATTACCGGCAAAACCGCCGAATTATTCCGCCTTTGTTTCCAGCAAAGTGCCTTGGTAAGCCAAGCTTCGGATCAAATTTTCAAACTTGGCGGCGAAATTGGTCTAACGATCGGCCAAGCCTACCAAATTTTAGATGATATCTTGGATTACAGCGGTGATCCTCACCAGACCAAGAAACCCGTTCTTGAAGACCTCAAGTCCGGCGTTTACACCCTGCCATTAATTTTTGCCCTGCAGACGGCTCAGAAGCAATTAAAGCCACTGCTGGATAAGCGTGAACAACTGACCCACGAAGACATTGCCCAAATCCAAGCCATCGTCGTTCAGTCGGGTGGCTTACAGCAAGCAATCAAATCTGCCAACCAGTTAACTGCTAAAGCCGAAAAGCTCATTGCCCAATTGCCTGAGCAAAGGGCCAAGCGCGACCTCCAGACCCTGACACAGCTATTATTAACCAGAAAGCAATAATTTATTTTGAAATATCAATTGCCACAACCAGAGGACCGATATCTCCTGGCTGTGGCAATTTTTGCGTTTGATGCGGTTGATTGAAATGTTGTGCCGTTGACCCTGTCCCCTACTGTGTAAAACAAACCGCCCAACGATGAACTAAACCCGTTCATCCTTTGACGGTTCGCTTTACACTCCGGGGCCAACCCGGGTCTCGTTACACTCTTCCTCTGTCCAAGTCATACAGCTGCCTGAATCTTGGTTGAGCCTTATACAGTTCCTGCGGGGTGCCCTGCATATCGAACTGGCCGTTTTCCATGAAACGAACCTGGTCGACGTGGGCGATCCCTGCCAAATGATGAGTGACCCAAATAATGGTCTTGTCATGAAGTAATTCAAAGACTTTATCCAACAACTTCTTTTCTGTGATCGGATCCAAGCTTACCGTTGGCTCATCCAGAATAATAATCGGTGCATCCTGGAGTAAAATCCGCGCCAATGACAATCGCTGGCGCTCCCCACCTGAGAAGCGTTTACCAGCCTCTTGAACTTGGGTGTCGTATTGGTCGGGCAGCGACTCAATCAACTCTTTTAGTCCAACGGCTGCAATCGCATCTTTTACCTGCTGGTCACTGGCATTCACGTTGCCCAAGCGGACATTGTTCATGACCGTCGTGTCAAAAAGATACGGTTGTTGGTCAAGAATGCCAAACAGTGAAGAGCGGACGTCCTGGAGGCTTAAAATATTTTGCTGGTTAATCAGCACTTGGCCATCGGATGGTGTCAAATCTCCAACGACCAGCTTCAAGAAGGTACTCTTCCCAGTTCCGCTGGGTCCAAGCAATGCGACCTTTTCGCCTGGATGAATGGTCATCGAGATATGTTGAACCACGTCCCGATCGCCATCGGCATACTTGAACGTCAAATCGTTAATCGAAAGTTCCTTGAACGGTTCAGCCAACGCCGTCTGCTTAACGGGTTTGACCGTGCCGGAATCTAAGGCGTTAACCCGCTCAATCGACCGTTTATAAACCGGCCACTCACTGGCACCTTGACTCATGTTGACAAATGGTGACACCGCTGGGAAAATGGCCAGCGCAAAGGCAGCCACCCAGTTGGCCAAGGATTTGGAGGCGGTGAACTGATTAGCCGACCAGACCAGCAGAACCAAAGTCGTTAGTAAAATAACAAATTGAACCAGAAATGATCGCCACCACTGGAAGTAATGGTCTCGTTTCCGCAGGGCTGCAATGGCCTTAATTGGTTTCTTCTGCAGGTTGATGAAGTCGTTGTAACGACCGGAAATCAGCCAGTCGCCCAATCCCAAAACTTCATCGGTTAAATTCGTATAGAATTCGTGTTGAATTTGATGCTGTTTAAATTCCCGAACCCCGTTGGTGGCAACTGACGCCAAGGGCATCACAATCGTGATAATCCCTAATAACAGTAACATCAGTAAACCGACCACCCAGTTCAGTGAACCGACACCGATCACCACGAAAATGTACAACAGCCAACCGATTACCATAGGAAAAACGGTTCGCAGATACAAGTTTTCGATGTGATCAATATCGTCGGCTAAAATACTCAAGATATCACCGGTTTGGTGAGAGCGTTGAATGGCCGATGCCTTTTGCTCAACGGTTTGGTACAGCTTTTTTCTGAAGTCGGACACAATTCGCAGCACCCAATTATGGCTGGTTAACCGTTCAACATATCGAAAGACTGGCCGAGCAATTCCAAAGGCCCGGGCCAAAACAACCGGTACATAAATATAAATAATACTTGACGGCTGTCTGGCAGCCTCACTGATCAGATATCCGGAGTTAAACATCAAAGCGCCGCCAGAGAAGAAGGTCATGAATCCCAGGAATAAGACCAGGATCAGTAAGCCTTTGTATTTACGCAGGTAAGGCATGACCCAGGTATCGTTTTCGAATGTTTTTCTAAAATTTTTCATAGGTCTGCCGCCTCCATTTCTGAACGAAGCTTGACGTAATCACCATTTCGCTGAGCGAGTTGGTCAGGTGTCCCCTGTTCAACCAAACGACCATGATCCATGACTAATACGTAGTCCATCTCACCAATCCAGTGAAGCCGATGGGTTGCGAAGAACACCAGGTGATCATTGAAGACCGGCAGAATATCCTGCTTCAAACCGGCTTCAGTTTCAATATCCAAATGGGCAGTTGGCTCATCAAATAAGAGCACTTTTCGATTGGGATCAAGAAAAGCTCGGGCTAAAGCAATCCGCTGTGCCTGACCACCACTGACCGTCCGGGCACCTTCCCCAATCATGGTATTAAGCCCGTCCGGCAAGGTATTAATCCAGTCGGTCAGGCCCGCCTTGTCAGCTGCATTTGAAATCGCAGCTTCAGTAGCATCCGCGACGTAAAACGAAATGTTATCGGCTAACGTGGCGTGAAAGAGATAGGGATTTTGTGGAATATACAGAAAGTTTTTCTGCCAATTAGCTTGGTTCAAGTGTGGCAGCGGCTGGCCGTTAATCGAGATTTGATTTTGACCGTCCGGGGATAAGAAGCCCCCAATGAGATTGATCAAAGTCGATTTGCCGGATCCCGATGCACCGATGATGCCGATCTTCTGCATCCCCTTGATATCAATCGAAATATCTTTAAGCGTCGGTTCCTTGCTTCCCGGGTAGGTCAAGGAAGCCTGATTCAATTTCAAGGTTGAATCGTTGTTCCATTTCAAATCAGGCAAAACTTCGCGTTGGCTCATCTCAGGCTCATGAAGGACGTCCAAGACGGCGCTCATTGCGTTCTTACCATTCAAAGTTGCGTGATAGTCGTTGGCAAAATTCCGGATTGGCAGAAAATACTCCGGCGCCAATACCAAAATGGTCAACGCAGGTAAGAGCATGACTTTACCATCCATCAAATCAAATCCTAGAAAGACTGCGACGACTGCGATCGACAAAGTGGTAAAGAAATCCAGGGCAAATGTCGATGTTAAGGCGATTCTCAACGTGGACATCGTTTCTGTCCGATAAGATTCGCTGACTTCATAGACATTGTCAGCATAGCGCTTAGAAAGGCCCAGCTGCTTTAAAGTCGGCAGACCCCGTAAGGTATCCACAAAGTGATTAGACAGCCGCTGATAGCTTTCATATTGCCGATCAGCCTTACTCTGAGCTGCAAGTCCAAGAATAATCATGAATAAAATGATAATTGGAAAAATAGCAAATAAGAAAATCGCTTGTTCCCAACGCAGGAACAGGACGTATAACAAAATCAGCCACGGCGTAATCGACATATCCAAGATCTTGATAACAACTAACATCAAATAAGTCTGAACCTGGTCAATTCCTTCAAGGGCCATCGTGACGATGTTTCCAGTTCCCCGTTTATCAATTTCAGCGGGTCCGAGTCGGAAAATCTTGGCCATCAAATCTTCCCGCATATCGCCACTTGTCTTTTCAACGAACGGAAATAATACGTGGTTTTCGGCGACGGTCAACAAATGCCGCCCTAAAAATGCAACGGTAAACACAACGGTGGGCCAAATAATTGTGTTGATCGACTGCAGATTCCACAGGTTCACGATTGCAATTGACAGTGCGCGAGCCTGAGCAATTATTGCGATTGCCTGAATGAAGACCAGTATCCCTAAAATAACGGCATACTTTTTCATCCCCGGCAGATCAAACAATCTTTTATCAATCAAACTTTTCACTCCCCCAGAACAAAATTAATTACAATTCCTAGTATAAAGAATTATTGCGCACAATGAAATATGTGAGCGGTTTATTTCTTGATTTATTTGGTTTTTAACACAGCTTTGGGGCTCACGGGTTACCGCCAAAAATTCCGGGCAAAACAAAAAGGCCAGCGATAAGCCGAAACGTTTATCAGTGGCCTTTCAGTTGATACGCATATCATTAACTGAAAATCATTTACCCGGATCGTTGGATTCAGTTAAATACTATTCAGCAACTTGCTTTGGTGACTTGATTCGCTTGTAGAATACCCAGTAACTCCAAATGAAGTAGATGAGCACAATCGGTAAAATCGTGAATGTCAAAATCGTCATCAAGTGCAGCGTATACGGTGAACTTGAAGCATTTTTAATTAAGATTGAATTTGCGTTGTTCGTCGCAATCATAACCCGTGGGAACAATCCGTTGAAAATCAGGACAACGACACTGATTAAAGAAAGCCCACTGGCAATGAATGATGTCCAATCATGGCTGGACTGAGCGCCCCACCATGCAGCCAAGGTAAAGATGACCAAGGCGATCAAGATTCCCCAGGTTGACATTGGTTTACGAGTAAAGAAGTCAGTTGTTAAGTAAAGTAAGATAACAAAGACAACTTCACCGGCAAGCAGAACCGGATAGAGAACTTTACTCCACTTTTCTGCTCGTTCTCTTAATTCACCGCTGGTCTTCAAACGCAGGAAGTTTAATCCATGAATGAAGCAAAGCAGTGAAACGGCGACACCGCCGACAATCGAGAACCAGTTGACATAAGTGGTGAAGCTTCCAAAAATATCGCCATTTTTATCAATCGGAACACCTTGAATCATACTGGTGAACATCATCCCGAATAAGAATGCGGCACAGAAACTACCAATTGATGATGCCCATTCCCAGAAATTACGCCAAGTATCCGTCTGCATATTTGCACGGAACTCAAATGACACGCCACGGAAAATCAAGGCAACCAAGATTAAGAACAAGACAAGGTAGTATCCTGAAAATAGTGAAGCATACCACATTGGAAATGATGCAAACATCGCACCACCGGCAGTGATCAGCCAAACTTCATTTCCATCCCAATGCGGGCCAATTGTTTGGATGACAGTATCACGTTCAGCCCGGTTCTTAGCAAAGAATCGAACGGACATGCCGATACCAAAGTCAAACCCTTCGAGGAAGAAGAACCCACTAAACAACACACCAATTAATAGGAACCAAATAAATTGATAACTAGTCATTATGAGCCGCCCCCATTTCGTATGGATCTACCTTTTGATCAGCTGCTTGTGGTTCGCTGGAGTATCCGTCAGTCTGAACTGAATCCGGTCCTTGTTTGAGAACCCGGTGACTCAGGATGATCATGACAGCTCCAAGCGATGCAAAGATCAAGAAGTAAACGATGTTGGTGAACATCAGGCTTGCCACGGTAGACGTTGGCGATACCGCATCGGCAATGGTCAAAAGTCCGTAAACAACCCATGGATAACGGCCAAATTCAGTCACGAACCAGCCACAGGTGTTAACGATAAACGGCAGCCAAACCATCAAGCCCATGAGGTATAGGAACCAGCGTTGCCTCATAATGCTTTGTGACTTCTTACGGTTGAACCATAACCCAATGATGGCAACTAAGCCGAATAAGCCGGCAGAAATAGCCATGATTCGGAAGCTCCAGAATAAAGTCCGAGTCGGAACATAATAGTTCTTCGTTTGATCATTCTTATTGTACTTTGCCTTTAATTCCTTGTTGACCGTTTGTTGGCCTTTGAAAGTACCGTTCAGACTGTGATGACCAAGAATGTTCAAGACATAAGGAATTTCGATTGACCAAGTCTTATCGTGACCCTTAAATCCTGAAGCCAAAGCCCAATCACCTTTATTAGTAGAATCTTTATAGATACCCTCCATAGCAGCAAACTTCATCGGTTGGTTATTAATCAGGTAACGTGTTTGCGTATCACCTGACCATACAGAACCTAAGCAGGCACAAAGCCCAATGATGAGTGAAACCTTCATTGACTTGCGGTAGAAGTGCTCATGATCCTTCTTAAGTAAACGCCAAGCAGAACAGCCGGCAACAACAAATGCAGCCGTTAAGAATGCTCCGAAAATAACGTGTGGAAATTCGTTCCACAACTGACGGTTCATAATAACAGCAGAGAAACTGGTCATTTCAACTTTGTGTTGAGCAACATTCATTGCGTAACCAACTGGGTTTTGCATAAAGCTGTTGGCCGCCAAAATCCAAAGTGCAGACAGCGTTGAACCAAAAGCAGTCAGCCAAATGAACAAACAGTGAACCACTTTGTTGAAACGGTCCCACGTGAACATCCAAAGGCCAATGAATGTCGATTCCAAGAAGAAGGCTGCCAAGGCTTCAATTGCCAGTGGCGCACCAAAAATATCCCCCATAAATCTTGAATAATCCGACCAGTTCATTCCAAACTGGAACTCTTGAATAATACCAGTTACAACACCAACGGCAAAACTATACAGGAAAATCTTCCCCCAGAATTTTGTCATGTTTTTGTATGTTTCATCCTTGGTCACAACGTAACACGTTTCCATAATTGCAACAATAAAAGCTAAACCAATGGAAAACGGTACGAAGAAGAAGTGAAACACAGTGGTCATCGCAAATTGAAACCGCGACAACCCAAGCATCGTGACGCCAATATTTAACATTGTCGTATCCCCCCTTACTAAATATTAATGAGTTATCCTCATATACCCTTATTGTATATAGAAATGGTTCAACATTCAATCAAAATACTAATTAATTATCAGCAATTACTCATAATCCTGCACTGTTGTTGACACAATCCCGCCTGAAACATGTAAACGTCGTCAATCAATCAATGTGAAGGACTTAGATTAGGGAAGAAATGCTTGTGAAATTATTGCAATGGCTTTCATTAGACAATTGTCAAAGCCACATTTATAATAAGGGTGATAAGATTAGTTTATGCTATTATTGTAATTTTCTAAAGCAATCTTATTTTAATTATTCCAAAGGGGGAAAATTTCATGACAAAGAACATCGTCGTCATTGGTGCCGGTTTCGCAGGCGTTTACGCAACCAAGCAATTGGCTAAGCGATTCAAGAGCAACTCTGACGTCCAAATTACATTGATCGATCGTCACTCGTACTTCACTTATCTGACCCGATTACACGAAGTTGCGACCGAGCGGGTTGACCCAAGCAGCATCCAGTATGACCTGCAACGGATTTTTCACAAGCAGAAAAACGTGCAGCTCGTTACGGATAATGTCACGTCAGTCGATAAGGACAAGAAAATTGTCAACGGTGAACATGGCACGTATCCATTTGACAGCCTGCTGATCAGTATGGGTGGCGAGCCTAATGACTTCGGGACACCCGGCGTTAAAGAAAATGGCTTCACACTCTGGTCAATGGAAGACGCACTCCGACTTCGAGCGCACATTCGTGAAATCATTGGTCGAGGAGCCGTTGAACGTGATCCCGACAAACGTCGTGCAATGCTCACAATTGTGGTCTGTGGTTCCGGATTTACCGGTGCCGAAACCATTGGTGAATTAATTGATTACAAGAAAGTCCTGGCAAGAGATTACAAGCTGGATCCTGACGAGATTCACATTCTCTTGGTTGAAGCTGCCCCAACAATTATCAACATGCTTGATCGAACCAACGCTGCTCACGCCGAGAATTACATCAAGGATCACGACGTTGAAGTTCGACCATCATCCATGATTACCTCAGTTAATCCAGACAGCGTCGACATTAAGGATCAGGATTCAATTCCAACCAACACCTTGATTTGGACTGCCGGGGTTAAAACCAACCACGTTGCCGACAGTTTCGGAATTGACGCCGGCCGTGGCGGTCGATTGATTACCAATCAATATCTCCAGGCAAAGGGCTTTGAAGATAAAAGTATTTACGTTGCCGGTGATGACTCCAACGCCACTGAGCAAGGTGCTGAACGTGCCGTTCCACAAACTGCTCAGGAGGCTGAAAATGAAGCCGTTGTTTCCTCTGCCAACATTGCTGCTGACATTGAAGGCAACCACAACTACACCGAATTCCATGACAAGAACATGGGCTTCACCGTTTCATTTGGTGCTCGTTACGGAATTGCCCAAGTATTCGGCGGCAAACGAGTCCGTGGCTGGCTGGCAACGATTATGAAGCACGGGACTAACCTCCTGTACTTCATGCGAATTCACTCCGGCTACTTCATGATGCAGTATATCTTGCAAGAGTTCTTCCGGGTTGATAACAACCGAACTGTGCTGCCTGGTATTACTGCCCGTCAGGGGAACGCTTTGTGGAGTGTTCCGCTAAGAATGTTCTTGGGAATCGTCTTAATGGTTGATGCATTCTCTTACAACGCCATAATTCCAGTTGGCTTTGGCCTGACTGCGATTGAAGGCATTATTGGCTGCCTGTTGTTCTTCGGTCTATTCACTTGGATTGCCAGTTTGGCATTAATCGTGATCTTCTTCATGGGGATTGCCAGCTGGCCGCATGCTTGGATCGTCTTTGCGGCGATTGCCTTAATGAATGGATCCGGTCGTTCCATTGGTTTGGACTACTGGTTCGTTCCATGGCTGCAAAAGACTTGGGGCCGTTCACGTTATGGCATTCCAAAGTCACTTTACAAAAAATAAATAACCGTTAAATGAAATAAGAGGCTGGAACAAAAGATTTTGTTCCAGCCTCTATTTGTGTCTGAATGTTATCTAGCACTTATGATTCAGCTTGAGTTTCCGGTATCTCAACAATGTACTTGCCATAATGAGGGACATCGACAATTTGAATATTAGTCTCAAAAATGTTGGCTAGTAATTCACGATCGTAGCATTCTTCCGGTTTGCCGACTTTTACCACTTCACCCCGTTTGACCAGCCACAAAACATCACTGATCTTAAATGCCTGATTGATATCATGAATCACCATGATAATCGTGATGTGCTTCTGCTCATTAAGCTGCTTCAAAATCCCCATCAGTTCGGCTTGGTAGTGAATGTCCAAGTAAGTCGTTGGTTCATCCAGCAATAGATATGTGGGATCTTGGGCCAAAGCTGAAGCTAACCAGACCCTTTGGCGTTGGCCGCCAGATAACGACGATAGTGGCCGCTGTGCCAATGATGTCAAATGAGTGGCCTGAATATACTTGGCCACCTCGGCGTCAGAAATTGTTGCCAGCAGGCTGTGGTGTGCCAACCTGCCTGTTTTAACAACATCAATCACTTTCATATCATCAAAAATATCGTTTTGCTGACTAACAACTGCAACCTTGGTCGCCAACTGTTTCCGAGGAATCGAACTAATTGGCTGCCCGTCAAGATCAACCTCACCACCGGACGGTTGAAGAATGCCAGCCATCAATTTTAACAGGGTCGACTTGCCGGCGCCATTTGGACCGATAATCGATAGAATGTGCCCCACCGGAATTGTCGCACTGATCTCATTTAAAAGGGTCGGTTGTTGTGGATAATGATAACTAACTTGATTTAAGTCCATTAAAATTCTTCCTTTGCAACATCAAGATTAAGAATGGGCCGCCAATGACGGTCATAATGACCGCGGCGGACAATTCACTGGGCAACACGACAATTCGACCGATGGTGTCAACAACTAATAACAGCCAAGCGCCCATGAGCATCGACAGCGGAATGATGGTTTGATAATCTCTCCCCACTAAATAACGAACAACGTTGGGAACAACGATTCCCATGAACGGAACCGTGCCGACAACTGAAGAAACGCCCGAGGATAAGTAAACGACCACCAGCAGTAAGGCCAGACGCATCATAGAAGCCGAAACCCCTTTTGTCTGTAGCTGTTCGGTTGATAATTTGAGATAGTTGGCCCACGGTGAAATAACGACTGCCGCGAACATCCCACTGACACCCAAAAATAACAGCACTTCGGTCTGCGACCAGGTAATCCCGTTAAAAGAGCCCGTCGTCTGGCCGCCAAATCCATTGGCAAACAGCTGCTCGAAACCGGTAAAGGTCAGCATCATCGCCACACCAATGATAATCAGCCGGTATGGGCTCTTGAGTGCCGGTCCCCGGGTTAACAGTAAGAGTGCAAATAAGCCGCCAAGGATGGAGAAAATAAACTTGCTGGCAGGAAATGCCGGTAGAAGCATTGTCCCAATGAGAATGAAGAAGTCTGAAGCGCTGGTCACTCCCAGAATACTGGGGTCTGCCAACACATTTCGAAAGGCAGCCTGGCTGGCAGCTCCTGCTACCGCAAGCATACCCCCACACAGCATGGTTGAAAGAATCCGCGGAAAGCGAATGTTAATCAAAATGTCCAGTTGATTGGGATTGCCACCTTGAAAGGCGGTCATCATTTGTTGTGGAGTGATGAAGCTGGCCCCCAACATCATCGCAAACAAAATGGTGATGACCAGCATCACCAAAATTGTCGAATACCATATTTTTTCAGATTTGGTCAATTCGTTTGGCTCCCTTCTTGAGGATACAGCCAATTCGAAACGATCTGCAAGGCTTTGGCAGCCCGCATATTGGCAGTTGCATCAAAGTTGGGTTCTTCCAGATCATAAACGCGATGATTCTTAACGGCAGGCAGCGTCTTCCACATCGGATCGGATTTAAATTCCGAGTTAAATTGTGGGATCACGATATTGGGTAAGGCGTGTGCCAATCGCAAAATAACCTGTGGCTGCGCTTTTTTGATGGCTTCATCGTTGGGAGAGACAAACTCTTGTGTCTTTGAAGAGAAAACATTGTGACCACCGGAGATTGCGACCAAATCACCAACGTAGGATTGATTAGTGGCAATCATATAGGAAGCCCCGGGTAATCCCATCAAGACAAGCACACGAGGTTTGGTGGCATGACGCTTGGCAACCAGTTTGACATGCTGTTCTGCCTGGTCAATTTGATCAACTGCGTGTTTGGCCTGGGCTTTTCGCTGATATTGTTTCCCCATTGCGGTCACCGTTTGTTTCAATTTGGCGACACTGGTTAAATTCAGAAAATGAGGCGTAATATGGCGTTCCTTAAATGCCTTTCCAAATTGGTCCTGCAGGGTCGTCACGGAATAGACGACGGTCGGTTTTAAACTGGCAATTTTTTCAACACTAGGATTCATCGGATTGCCAACCCGGGCAGCGTGCGCATAACGCGCCGGAATTTTATTTTGAGTTGTCGGTACACCGACCAGCGGGAGATCAAGCTTATCTGCAATTTGAACGACCGCAAAAGTCGTTGCCACAATCCGAGCTTTTTTCTGATGATTGGCAGCACCGATTCGGCTCATAAAAATACCGCCCAACACGCCAACTACCAAAACAAGTGAGAGCACAATTAAAGCGATCTTACGAGATCCTTTCATTATCCTTATTGCCCCCTCTAATGTTTAAAGTAAATCCACAATCCTGCTGAAAGTCCGGCAATCACAGTCACGCCGCCGACAATCCAAGGAACCCCGCTCTTTTTTGCTTGGGGTTTGTCTGAAGTCTTTTTAGCTGGTTTGGTCAGGTTACTGCTGGCCTTACTTGGCTGTGACGAGGCTTTCTTGGCGGAAGACTGTTTTGCTTTGGGTTGCTTTGTCTTGGTTGAGCTAGCAGTCTTAGCAGCTTTTTTGGTCTTCTTTGGTGCATTGGCTTTGGGTCGACTGTTGGTTTGCTTTGCCTTCGTACTTGGACTAGTAGCCGCCTTAGGCTTTGTCGTTGACGTAGCCGTCTTAGGTGTCGCCGCTGCGGCGTGCGTCCTTCCCAAGCTTGGCAGACCAGCAGTACTAAATTTGAACGAAATCAAGTGATGGGCCTTATAAACCTTGGGCACGTCAATAGCGAGCTTGGCATTGATCCGTTTCTTCAGGTTATTAGCATAAAATGAATAGTACAGCAGCGAATCTCCGGCCCGGTCTTTCACGCGACGGACATTTAATGGCGCTTTACCGTTGACCCAATTCACTTTGACTGGAAATGATGACAAACTCTTGGCAGTTTTAATTTCCATCGTGACATAGTAGAGATGATTTTTCACCACCACATTGGCCGGCTTAACAAAATAGCCGTCTGCCATTGACGTTTGATTGGTTCCATAGCGCAATGGGTGATAGGCAATGGTTTGAGCACTAGCTGGAATAATTGAAACGATGAACAGTCCAATGGCGACAAAGAGGCCCAATAGCCACTTTGATCTATTTGACAATTCCATGATTACTCCCCCAAACAAAAGATAATCCTGATACGAGTGCTAATCCAAGCATTGACAAGCTGTTTTGGCTGGCATCACCAGTTTGTGGTAATTTAGTCTGGCTGGAAGTACTCAGCTTAGCTGAAGTGGCTGTTGGTACAACAGCAACATGCTTGCTGGCCTTGGCAGGTGCTTTTTGGCTAAACTTGAAACGAATTGGCCAAGTTGTATTGATTTGGGCTTGAGGGACAACCACATGGATTGAACCTTTGATAACTTTCTTCAAAGTTTTGAATGATGAAACGTTAAATGAATAAGTCATGGTGTAGTAATTAGTCGTTTGACCATAACTAACAACTGAGGATTTCACTTTGCGGCCATTGATGGTCACTGGGCGAACAGCTTTTGACCCCAACTTTAAGTTCTTCTTGTAAGCAACCTTCAGTTGGACGTTGTAGTGCTTAGCAATTTTTTTAATCACGGCTGTTCGAGTGTAATATTGGTTAGCAATTGACCTTGAATTTGAGTCACCCTTTAAAACCACATACTTTCGAGTTGTGGTTGGCACCTTTGCTTTAGCGGTGGTCTTCTTTTTGGTGGTAACAGTTGACGTGGTCGTTGTCGTCGGAGTTGTAGCCGAACTGCTGGTAGCTGCAGGCGTTGTGGCACTACTGCTGGTGGCTGCAGGTTCGGTCGTGGTACTTGAATCACTTGTCGTGGTTGTTGCGGCATCTGATCCAGGGACCTTGACAGCATCTGCCCAGTCAAACGAAAAGTCGGCAGATTCTTGCATTTGTCCAAGAATTGGAATGTTATGAAGCGTAAAGCTAACCGGCATAGTGCTGCTTGGATTGGTCAAATTGAACGTTAAGGTTCCATTGTTCCCAGAGGTCACAATTGGCAATGCCGTTTGATCCCCCATCGTCATGCTGGCAATATAGTTGGCACCGTTTGTCGTAATGACGGTCGTATAGGTTCCTTTAGACACTGTCACCTGGGCAGTTTGGTCAAAAAAATGATTGGCAATCGATTGAGAACTGCTGCCGCTCTTCAATAAAGTAATTGGTACAGTGTACGAAGCGTCACTTAGGTTGACAGAATCAGCCTTAGCATTGGATGAAAATGCACCCCCCACAAATGCGAAAATAATTGCTACAAAAACAAACTGAATAAAATGTACAAAACGTTTTTTCATGCGAAAATCCCCCTTTAGGTATAAAAATAATTGTACACAGTAAGTTTACCATTAGTTTGGAGGTAAATAACGTCAAATTTGTGAATTGATAGGCAAAAAGCATTACTTTTTCTCAAGCGCTTTCTTGCCACATTGTTTATGGATTTTGCTCTTAAACAACTGACGAAGTTAATTAATCAAAATATTTGTCTGGTTAATGAACAACGGCTGATTTGTTAGGAACGCACTGAACAAAGAAAACCCAGCCAGTACTTCACATCTTTTGCCGGAACAAGCGGTCTTGGGGACGTGTGGGCTCTAGTCTCACCTCCGGTATCACAGCAAGCGAAGTCCATATAAGAGCGTCATACATCGTCTGTTGTTTGAGATACTTCGATACCACTGAGCCTTACAAAAAATGCCTCCAGCCCTCATCATAAGAGGCTGGAAGCATCTGTGCGGTTCATCAATCTAAATGTATCTGACAGCCATTGCCAGGATTTGAACCTGGGACCTTTTCCTTACCATGGAAATGCTCTACCTTCTGAGCTACAACGGCATGGTTGAATCAAAGAACATAAATCGATATTATCAAAAAAAGCACCGATAGTAAATACTATCAGTGCTTTAGGATTGCGTGGCAACGTCCTACCCTCGCAGGGGGCGATCCCCCAACTACTCTTGGCGTGCAGAAGCTTAACTTCTGTGTTCGGCATGGGAACAGGTGTATCCTTCTGGCTATCGCCACCACACTATTTT
>Ga0214927_100075_pt1 | contig 78004 bp, 69 predicted proteins | sample Stichaenrichm16X_FD_168612 | JGI IMG/M metagenome (GOLD analysis project Ga0214927, IMG submission 168612) | Xylose enriched microbial communities from anaerobic bioreactor in Madison, Wisconsin, United States - 16X | ecosystem: Engineered > Bioreactor > Anaerobic > Unclassified | place: USA... | reverse complement strand
CATCATTTTAGCATAGGAGGTTTTTTGCTTGAAGCTGAAGCTTTAGTAAACTCACCGGCCTAGCCGGTGGTTCTTTGATTCTCCTCGTTTCTCTCGTCGAATCCTTCGCTAAAGCTAAACAAAATAAGGACTTCTATGAAATAAATACATTAATAGAAGTCCTTTTAATAAAAGAGAATATTAAATTAATTTAATCAATTATTTTTTCCAATTATCTGTAGATTTTGAAATAATATATCGTGGTCTATGCTTCGATTCCATATACGTTTTACCTACGTACTGGCCAATTACACCGAGGCTCAGCAACTGAATGCCGCCTAAAAAACAAACAATACACACTAACGAAGCCCATCCGCTCACAGTCACCCCCATCAATCCCCTTACTATTGCCCAAATAATGCCTGCAAAACCCAACAGACTCACAAATATTCCAATATTTGTAATAATTTGAATCGGCTTGATTGACAAACTTGTAATGCCATCAACGGCTAGACCTACCATTTTTCTTAGAGGATAATGACTTTCTCCCGCAATTCGCTCATTGCGCTTGTAATACACCGATGTGCTTTTAAAACCTACCAATGGGAACATCCCCCGAAGAAACAAATTAACTTCTTTAAATTCAGAAAAAGCCTGCAATACTTTTGAAGAAACAAGGCGATAATCCGCATGATTGTAAACTACTTCCGCACCCATTTTATTGAGAAACTTGTAAAATCCTTGCGCTGTTGTGCGCTTAAACCAAGTATCTGTATCACGATTATCTCGAACGCCATAAACAATATCAGAACCGGATAGGTACTCGTCAACCATTGCTTCCATAGCGCCTATATCATCCTGACCATCGCAATCAATCGAAATGGTAATGTCACATTGGTCTTTTGATTCCAACAAACCCGCTAATACAGCATTTTGATGTCCGCGATTTCGGCTTTGGCTGATTCCTGAAAAATGTTGATTTTGTTTTGATAGATCTTCTATGATATTCCATGTCATATCTCGGCTTCCATCATTAACAAATAATATTTGACTATCTTCTCTAATTTTATTTTTAGCAATTAAATCTAATAATTCATTCAAAAACATTTTAGATGTAATTGGCAAAACTTTTTCTTCATTATAGCATGGCACAACAACAACTAATCTTGGAATCTTATTCTCGATCACTTTTACTCCTTTTTATATTAATTTTTCAATTTAGATATATTATTTTCAATCATATATCTTTTTTCACCTCAATTATTATTTTTACATACTTCGATCGTAAAGAAGTGATAACTCCTGAAGTCGCCAAATTAATTTTTAGATTACGACTCCAAAGAATTATACTTAATTCAATAGAATGAAAACAGAGAAAAATTAACGAATATCTCCCCAAATAATAAATAGAGATTTCGTCAGTATTTTTGCTACATATATAACAATGTAATTTCCTATGTAAACTCCAGCTATCATTGCAAAAGAATTGATAAAATTCTGTCCTTCCAATCTCTATTAAAAATCCCTACAAAACACTTTTTGATAAGATCCAAATAATAAATAACAGCAAAAATTTTCTGTCAGGAAATATACTCAAAATTTTGTATTTTCGACACAAAGCCAATCTGAAGAAAAATCGTTATATACGAAGCATAATGGAAAAAATCCAAAATAATTACGCGACCAAATTACCAAACAAAAAGAAAATATCCATTTTTAATAAAACTCTGCAAAGAAAGAGCCATTACAAATCAAATTGGACCAATAAATGAAATTTCAAAATAACACTCTTATCTTAAACTGACAAAAAACATCACAAATAGTGGTTGTTTCAAATAAAATAGTGAAAAGATGGTTCGCTATTTCAAACCCTTTGATAAAAAAGACCAAATATATTCTTACAATTTCAAGCAACAATAAAAGTAGCTTTTCGAAAAAACAAACCATCTAAACCCTATTTTTTAGTAACGGGCTTTATTTAATAGACTTTGATTTTTACCATTATTATTCGAATTTAAAAGTATCCTTTAGCCCGAGCCATTTCTGATCCTTATCGGATAAGTTCAACGGTGTGCCGTCTTCAAGGGTGTAGCCTTCCGCGCTGCAGCTGCCCTGGTATTCACCGACGACCTGCGGCCATTTGATGCCGATTTCCGGATCGTTCCACGCCATGCCGCCTTCATCGTTGGGGTGCCAGAAGTCGTTGACCTTGTAGCAGAATTCGGCGGTGTCAGACAGCACGAGGAAACCATGGGCGAAGCCTTCTGGAATCAAGAACTGCTTCTTATTTTCTTCAGAGAGTTCGACGCCGTACCATTTGCCGTAGGTTTTAGAGTCTGAGCGAAGATCAACCGCGACATCAAACACCGTGCCTTTGATCGCGCGGACCAGCTTGCATTGCGGATAATGCTTCTGGAAATGCAGACCGCGCAGCACCCCTTTTGTGGACATAGACTGATTGTCCTGAACGAAGTTGATATCCAGCCCGGCTTCTTTCATGTCGTTTTGATTGTAGGTTTCCATAAAATAACCGCGATTGTCCCCATGAACCGCCGGCAGAATCACGCACAATCCTTCGATGCCGCCGACATTTTTTTCGACTTGAATCTGTCCCATTCTTTCTCTCCTTTTCAGCTTTATTTATTAACTTTCAACACTTTTAAATAACGGCTCAAGGCGTCTGTCCATGTGGGCAGCGGCTCAAGGCCGTTTTCCGTCAGCTTCGATTTGTCCAACCGGCTGTTAAACGGCCGTTTCGCCTTGGACAGGCCGTATTCCTCGGTGGTGACCGGCGTCACTTTTGTGGTGTACCCAGCTTGGCGATAAATTTCCTTAGTAAAATCATACCAAGAGATATATCCCGTTTTCGTCCCGCAGCCGTTGTCCTGTTCCAGCTCGCTGTTCGTCGCATGATACGTGCCGTATTGTTCCGTTTCGATCATGTCGACAAGCAGCTTCGCTAAATCGTAAGTGTAAGTTGGTGTCCCAATCTGGTCATTCACCACTCTCACTTCATCGTGGGTTTTCCCAACATTCAGCATGGTTTTGATGAAGTTGCTGCCGTTGATCCCAAAGACCCAAGCGATTCTAACGATAAAATATTTTGTTAAATATTTACGAACGGCTTCTTCGCCTGCAAGCTTGGTTTTCCCATAAACATTGAGCGGTTTATAATCCGTTTGATCAGGCTGCCAAGGTGTATCCCCTTGACCATCAAAGACGTAGTCGGTGCTTAAATATACCATTTTAGCGTCAATGGCTGCGCAGGCTTTGGCGATGTTTTCTGTCCCCTTGACGTTGACCGCTTTGACTTTTTCTTGATTTTCTTCATCCTCCGCTGCGTCAACTGCGGTCCAAGCGGCACAGTGAACCACCACATCGGGATGAATGGTTTTTAAGGTTTGCGCGACCTGCGCTGCGTTGGTAATATCAAGGCTCACGTAGGGCATACGTGTAACCGGACTGTCGTCAGCGATTCCCTGATACGTTTGTGCCAAATCTGAGCCAATCCCTTCATAGCCGCGTTTGTAAAGCTCATTCATCACGTCGTGGCCGAGCTGACCCGCAACACCTGTAACAAAAACTTTCAATTTCTCCTCACTTCTCTTATTTGCGAAATATTTCGATACAGTCTTTTATATATTCATTTTTAAAATCATAATGATCCAAATATTTTTTATAAGAACCTACTGCAAATATCTGACTTTTATTTTTGTCTTTTATACTTCGAATTCTTTTTTCTAAAAATTTAACGTAATCTACAATATCAAGTTTATATGATTTTTTTATTTGAAATTGATTAACAAAAGCCCTCAATACGTCTAATCTTCTTTGATATTTATTTAAGTCGTTTTTATATTTTACTTGTAAATCTTGTATTGTTCTTCGCAGTTTATTTAACCGAGAAGTTGGCAATCCTCCAATTTCATTATGGCCTTGTCGATATTTCATTAACACTTTGGGAATTGGATATATTTCTCCAAGCGTAAGTGCCGTGAGAGCTAACCATTCATCATGATATGATTTTTCAAAAAAAGGCCTACTTTTTGTAAAAACAATTTTTTTTATTGCACAAGCACTTCCTTGTACAACATTGCCAAGATATAATTTTTTATAATTGTGCTTTAAAAAGGTGGTGTAATTAAATTTTAATGTGTCTTTCCAAAAAGATGAATACATCATATTCAAATCTTGATCAACCAATTCAGAATCATGAAAAACCATCACTGACTCAGGATGTTTTTCAAAAGTTTGAATCATAATATCAATCTTATGTTTGTCCCAAACATCATCCTGGTCACTTAAGAAAATAACGTCCCCATGACATAATCCAATTGCTTTTTCAAAATTTTTAACAAATCCTAAATTTTTTTCATTTTGAATAAGGGAATATTTTCCTCCCCAATTATTTAACAGCGTTTTGGCAAGTTCTTTAGTATCATCTTTCGAACAATCATCACAGATTACAATCTCATCAGGCTGTCGCGTTTGCCGAAAAATGCTATCCAGTTGTTCTGATAAGTACTTACTTCCATTATATGTACACATAGCAACTGAGATCGTATTTACTTTATTATCTGTTTCCATACATCTTTTGATAATAATTCTGATAATCGCCGTCGATAATCGGCTGCCACCAATCTTCGTGATTCAAATACCAATCGATGGTCTTTTTGATGCCATCGGCAAACTTTGTTTCCGGCAGCCAGCCCAATTCGTTGTGGATCTTGGTCGGATCGATGGCGTAACGCCGATCGTGTCCCTTTCGGTCGGTGACGTGTTCGATAAGGCTTTCGGGTTTACCCAATGCCTGACAGATTAATTTGACGATATCGATATTGGCCATTTCGTTGTGACCTCCGACGTTGTATACTTCGCCAACCGTGCCCTTGTGGATGATCAAATCGATCGCGCGGCAGTGATCTTCCACGTAGAGCCAATCCCGCACGTTTTTCCCGTCGCCGTAAACCGGCAGCTTTTCGTCGTGCAGCGCGTTGATGATCATCAGCGGAATGAGTTTTTCCGGAAAGTGATACGGCCCGTAATTATTAGAGCATCTAGAAATTGTCACAGGCAGACCGTAGGTGCGGTGATAGGCCAGCACGAGCAGATCGGCTGAGGCTTTGGATGATGAATAGGGACTTGAGGTGTGAATCGGCGTTTCTTCCGTGAAGAGTAAATCTGGGCGGTCGAGAGGCAGATCGCCATAGACTTCGTCGGTTGAAACCTGGTGATAGCGTGTAATGCCGTATTTCCGGCAGGCATCCATCAGAACGGAGGTGCCGAGAATGTTGGTCTTTAAGAAAATTGAAGGGTCTTCAATGGAGCGGTCAACGTGGGATTCCGCGGCGAAATTGACCACAACGTCCGGTTTTTCAGTTTCGAACAGATTGTAGACGGCGTCCCGGTCGCAGATATCGGCTTTAACAAATTTAAAGTTCGGCGCGTCGAGGATATCTTTTAAAGTGGGCAAATTCCCCGCGTAGGTTAATTTATCCAGACAGATGATCGTGTCTTCCGGATGGGCCTTGCGCCAATGAAAAATAAAATTACTGCCGATAAAACCGGCGCCGCCTGTTACAATGAGTTTCATATCTTCTCCTTAATATTTTACATGACCGTCTGCAACGCTTCTTAAATGGGCGCCGTAGGGGCTCTTTCCGTATTTTTCTGCCGCTTCGCGCAGCTGCTTCTGATCAATCCACTGGTTGATGTAGGCAATTTCTTCTGGCGCCGAAATGGCAATTCCCTGCCGCTTTTCAATGGTGCGAACGAAATCAGCTGCGTCGACGAGACTGTCCATGGTCCCCGTATCGAGCCAGGCAAAGCCTCGGCCAAGAAGTTTGACATTTAAGACGTCTTCTTTGAGATACATTTCATTGAGTGTTGTAATTTCGAGTTCGCCTCGATCGGACGGCTGAACAGCTTTAGCCTTTGCGCTGACGCCGGCCGGGTAGAAATATAGTCCGGTAACCGCGTAGTTGGATTTCGGTGCGGCCGGTTTTTCTTCGATGGATAAGACTTTGCCGTTTTTGTCGAAATCGACGACGCCAAAGCGTTCGGGATCGGACACGTAATAGCCAAAGACCGTGGATTTCCCAGATTCCGCGTCCATTACGGCAGAGCGCAGGATCGTGCCGAAGCCGTTGCCATAGAAAATGTTGTCCCCCAGGACCATTGCGCACGGGTCGTCCTCGATGAAATCTTCGCCGATGATGAAAGCCTGCGCCAAACCGTCCGGAGAAGGCTGTACCTTATAAGACAGTTCGATGCCAAACTGAGAGCCATCTCCAAGCAGTGCTTCAAACCGCGGCGTATCTTCCGGTGTCGAGATGATCAGAATGTCGCGGATGCCCGCCAGCATCAGCGTCGACAGCGGGTAAAAAATCATCGGTTTATCGTAAACCGGCAGGAGCTGTTTGGACGTCACGGTCGTAAGCGGGTAGAGCCGCGTGCCTGAGCCGCCTGCTAAAATTATTCCTTTCACTTTTCTCTCCTTTAAGAATGTGCTTTCATTGTATTAATAGTATATACAGAAAATAACCACTTTTCAAGTCGGTTAGCTATAAACGCAAAAAGGGCATAGTAGTTATGCCCTAACAATAGTGAATTATAATTGCTTTAAATAAAGCCGCTTCAACTGATCTTCAACTTGAAGATCAACCCTTGTCATCACGGCCCCAACGACTTTAGCACCTGCATTTTTTAAATTACGCACCGTCTGCTTCACTTCATCCTGAGCTGAAGCGTATTGTCTGACACACAGTAACACGCCGTCAACATATTTTGACATCAAAAGTGTATCGGAAACACTAGCCGGCGCTGTATCGACAATAACCCAATCGTAAGACTTTCTAATCGTTTCAAAGAAAGAATGAAGTAAATCTGACAATAAATCATCTGATGTCAATTGATGGATAGTCCCACTCGTTACGACATCAAGATTATTGTAATTTACTGCTTGAGTAATTAATGAGTCCAATTCAATTGTATTTTTTATATAATCAGAAAATCCTTTTTGATCACCTTTTAGTTTCAGTCTTTTTGCAATGACACCGTTCCGCAAATTACCATCAACCAAGAGTACTTTTTGTCCAGCCTGTTTTAAACTAATAGCCAAATTGACTGCCGTTGTTGTTTTACTTTCCCCTGCGACAGCAGATGTAATCATAAGGGTTTTTAACCTTTCTTTTTGCTGCAGATTCAGCATATTGGAACGAAGTGCGCGATAAGCTTCTTTTGTTATTTCAGAATGAGTTTCAGTCAGTAAAATATGATCGTTCTGATCTTTTTGTTTCCCGGCTATTAAAAAATTCACGACTGCCTATCCTTTCTTTTGCGATCCGCTTTCTCTGCACTTTCCTCACTTGGAATGATTCCATATACTGGCAGGTCGAGCGCATCTTCAATATCAATGCTGCGTTTGAATGATCCATCATACAACCAAGAAAACAAAATAACCAAAATTGGAATAAGTAAGCCAACAACTCCCCAAATTATCGTTATCACTTTATAATGTGGCGCTGTTTGTACTGTCGATACTTGATTATGGCCAAAAGATTTAACAGATTCCACCCCATTAAGTTTTAACAATTCCGGCTTCAATTTTTTGGATAAATAAATAACTGCCTTTTTACATTGCTGCTCATCGTTACCACCAACTGTTAACCAATAAGTATGAGATGTCGATTTGTCTACATCTGCTTCATCCGCATTAATAGAAACGTTATCGATTAATTGATTGGTCGACATGGTTAAATTAAGAGACTTTTTTACTTTGTTTAATAATCGATTATCTCTTAATATTTCCTGATACACGTCCTTCTCACTTGAGGTAGATTTTGAAGTTTTTGTCGTCACTACTAAAGAAGTTGTCGCTGTGAAAGATTTTTTCATAACAAAATGGGATAATCCATATCCAATTCCCGTGCAAATCACTGTAACAATAAGAATAAAAATAATATTATCTTTTAATAATCGGCCTAAATCTTTTAAATAAATTTTTGAATTCAATTTTTATTTTCCTTTTTTAAGATTATAAAATTGTTGATTTTTTGCTATTCTTTTCACAACAGTTACGATCTTAAATTCGAATAATATATTTTTCATTAATTAATTATCATCTAATTATTACATTCATTATTTAATTCAGTCAAAGCTAAATTTAATGCTTTTTTCGTGTAATAACTATTTCTCAATCTCTTCCCTACTTCAACAGCTGCTTTTTTTAATTTTTTATACTCTTCGGGTGTTATCAAATTTAATGTATTATTCAAATTTCGCAATGAATCAATAGTTATACCGCAATTATTTTTTTTGACGAACCTTGCAACAGCTGCTTTATCCCATACTATCACAGGAATTCCACACGCCAAATATAACGACGTTTTATGAGGATTGTTTATTTTCAAATAATTACCATTAGGTCCCTCACACTTATCAATAGAACTGCCATCCCAAACCAATCCATAACTTCCTTCTAATATGAATGGCAATTCATCAGGCGGAAACGAACCAAAATAATGGACATTTTGTTTTTGGTGATCTCCACCTTGATACCCAGGACCATATAAATTAAATTCGCAATCTTTAGGAAGATCGTATGCATATCCTGCTTTAATTTTGCTTAAGGAACTAGCTACAATTATGGGCTTATTGCAATCAATTTTTTGTGGATCATAATATTGATCAAAGTTAGGAATTAAATAATCGAAAATATTTAAATCAATCATATTAGATGTATCAAATCCCATAAATTTTAGTTGTTTCCTCATATTTTCGTTATGAACAATAATCTGATCAGCAAATCTTAATGTTTTTATATCTTCTTCTTTAATAACATAACGTTTAATCTTTTTTATTGGTGTATCTGCTGTGTATCTAAATGAGTCCAGATCATGTACAAGAACGATAATTTTCGTTCCTCTCTTCTTTATCCACTTGATAATTTTACTTGGAGTGAAAAGTCTTCCTAGAAAAGGTAATTGAATAAATATTATGTCATTTTTCCCAACTTGCCTAGAAATAGGTTTCCAAGCTTTTTCTATTTTTATTTTGTTAAAAATTTTGTCAAAAAAATTTTCTTTATGATTATACTTGCCATTTATAGTCACATTTAAATCGATAGGTTTAAACCCCTCTGATTTTAATATTTTTTCCACGTCCTCTCTTGCTTTAGGACCTGCATTATTCTCACCAATTTGATGTTCACAAATATAATATCTCACTTTTTTAATCTCCAATTCTTATCCATTTATTTTATATTTTATCCTTTTATATAATATTTTAAGTTTAGATAAAACAAACTGCGTAGGCCATCTTCCATACACAGTGTAAATCATTTTATAATCTTTTCGATATAATCTAATTAATCTTCCTATTGTTGAAAAATAATTTGAATTAAATGAATTTCCATCTGAAAGATGCCATATATTTTTTATAGGTAATACTAAAACGTCAAACCCGTTCTTCATGCATTTACATGAATAATCTGTTGCATATAAATGCCAAGTTTCGCCTAAATCACTAAATTGAAATAATTTAAAGACATCGTTTGGAATAATAAACATGCATTCATCCAAGCTAAATACTTTTTGAGGTTTGTTATAATGATGTATTGTGAGCTCCGTACCAGCAGCAGTATGATCTTTCCCGTCCTTAATTTGTGTTATTAACCGATTTCTATTGCTGATTACAGTTACTCCTGCTACCCCAGCAATACCAAATTGATAATGATCGCAATAAAATTTTATTTTTTCTAATATATCTTCTGTTTCAAAAATGATATCTTGATGTAAAAAAATCAAATAATCGCCTTTTGCCTGCTGTCCTCCATAATTTAGTGTCTCCGAAGCTGAAGAAAAATGATGTTCCTTAGCATTGACAAATATCGTTTCATACTCTGCATTTTTCTGTCTTTTTAAAGATCTAACAACGCAATCTTCCAACATTTTTTTGTTATTATATGCGCATATAATTGAAAACATTTTTTCTCCTAAATATCATCAGATATTATAAATAATTTTTTTGTTTCTTCAAGACTAAAATAAGGATATGACTAATATTTTCAATCCTTTTTCCTAAATTTATTCTATGTCTTTTAAAAAAATTAATGGTCTGAAGACCACCATCACTTATTATTTTTTTTATTGATTCAACGAAACTATTTTGTGTACGAGTTAGTTTTTGGGCTTGTAACAACTTAATTGTATATAAAGAAATTCTATAGATATATGCATGATCTTTAGCTAATTTTCTTAAACTAATTGCACGTTCAATAACTCTTTTTATTCCAGGCTTGTACACACGCTCGCTTGTTACATTTCCACCATATCTTCTATATCCCATCAGACTAGCTGGATAATAGACAATGCTTCCCAAAGTAGCAGCAAATTTTGCGTATAAATTATCGTGTGAAAGATTTTTCGTAATAGGATTCGAAATGTCAATCTCTGGAACAGAGAAAAAGCAAGATTGGTTCATAATCAAATTACACCCAAAAACTTTATGTGTAAAAAAAACAGCATATTTATTAAGATTGCCATTGTTATAAACTGAATCCATACTATTACATGTTACTTTATCATCAGCATCAATAATTCTCATGTCTGCATACGTCAATATTGGCTCATTGTCGATTTCTTTTTTTTTCGTAAACTCAATAAATCTTGATATTTTGTCTGTATCCCATAAGTCATCTTGATCCGAGAACATATAATAATCATAGTGTTCCATATTTTTACATTTATTTGCTAATAAATGAAAATTAATAAAAGGACCATGGAATTCCGTGTCGTTATGATATAGCTTTATCCGACCGTCTTGTTGACAAAATTTTTGTATTATGTCAATTGTCCCGTCTTCAGAACCATCATCTTGAATAATGAGTGTCCAATTTTCAAAATCTTGTCTGATGATTGATTCTATTTGATTCTTAATAAACCTTTCGCCATTAAATGTTGTCATCATTATTAAAACAGAAATACTCGATTTAGCCATTATTATTTTCCTAGCAATTGGACACTTTTTTCCAGCGCATTCCGATCAAACTTCATAACCACGTGCTTTTCCCGTTTCTCAATAGGTGGAACTTGCATGAAATTCCTGCCATATAAATTTTCTAAATATTTCGAATAATTTTTCGCAATTTTCACCTTGCGTCCTTCAAATTCTGCTTCCTGAGTCTTTAAGTCTTCTCTAAGATACGTTTCCTTATTAATTTGCTTCCTACCAGACGCAATTCCAACATATTTTGAATTTTCATCTTTGCAACTTGAACACCATTTTTCAATTTTCTTTTCCCACGAAGAAACGGTTTTGAAAGATAATAATCGACCTAGTCTTATTCTTTTTCGAATGATTTTCAAAAATTCATTATTACCTTTTGCCATCTTTAATAATTCATTTTTGCTGTTTTTAAATCTCAAACATGACAAAATATATCTTCCAAGCATACATCTAGCTTGAAATAATTTTCTGATCAATTTATTATCTGGTTCATTTTCTATAATAAATATATCGATAGCAAAACCACATTCTCCATCGTATGCTGAATCAAGAAGTTCTTTAACATATACCTGTTTAGAAATAATTTTGATCATTAAAAAATCATAGTTTTCAGTTTCACCAGGTATGTGAAGCCAATATTTATTCCCATATTTCTTTTTAAATTCAATTAAAAATTTATTCACATCGCTACGGTACATATTAATATCAATATCATCATCCCAGGGAATAAAACCGTGATGTCTAACAGCTCCAAGCGCACTTCCACCACCCATTTGATATCTAATATGGTGAGTATTACAAATATCAAGGATATCATCGAAAACACTTAAAAGCAACTTTTGGATCATTTTAATGTCTTGATCTGACAATTCAACAACTTGATCACTTGTATTATTCACAGACTTTATTAATTCTGCCAGTTGTGCCAATTTTTCCTCCAACCTCTACACATTGAAAAGATCATCAACAATCTCTGCAAAATCTTTACAGAATTGCTTATTATGTGACATCATATTAATCGGCATTTTTTTTACAATATTATCATAATCTTCAATTACCGATTTTAATTTTTTAATATCCTCAATCACAATAATGTTTTGGTAACTTTTTTTTACTGCCTCTGAAAATTCTAATTGGTGGTTATTAATATGTTCGTTGTACTTTTTCTGTCTCGGAACAACAATTGGTATTTTTCCGTACTGCAGCGGTAAAATAAAGCTGGATGGCCCACCGTGTGTAATCGTTATTCTAGACTTTTGCACATTTTCAACCATTTGTGAATATGGAATAAATTGACTCCATTCACAATACTTCGGTTGAAATGTCGAATAACCTGTCTGAATAAACACTTCTTCTGTAATCACTTTTTCTTTAGCTAAATGATCCACATACTTTATCAATCGATCAAATGGTTGCTCGTGAGTTCCTACTGTGACAAATATCATATAAATAATCCTTCTGCTATTTTGCAACTCAAAAAATACTTCCCAGATTAATGGCCTTTGGATAAACTTTTTTCATTTCTTCCCATTCAACAATAAAACGATCTGTAACAGGATAAACCATTTTCCCTGTTAATGTCGGCTTATCAATTCTATCAAATACTTCTATATAAACTGTTTTGCATCCAAACATTTTTCCTAAATAAAAAAACGGAACAGCAACCGCAGCGCCTGACGAAATAATGAGATCAGGCTTTTCTTTCCGAAGAACTTTCCAAGCGATCCGAAGATTAATAAAAAAGGCTTTTATGCTCCTATTCGTTGGATAATAACAAGGATACATTTTTTCATCCTTTAATAAACTTTTCGCATCTTCCTTATCAAAGGTAACCCAAAAACGTTCCTTATCTTTCCAGAAAGGTTTTAGCATATAAAGATGTGTTAAATGGCCTCCTGAAGATCCAACTAAACAGACTTTCATATTTTCTTCCTCTTGCTTCACTTTGTTCTCTGATATTAAAAAATAGACGCAAACGATCCAAAACGTATTGTAATACGGTAATAAAATCAAATCATCCACTACCGCATGAGTTGCCAAAACAGCTAATATTATTACTAAATAATATTTTTTTTGTGATAACATTTTATATGTTACGACTGTCAACAAAATAATTAATATGAGGCTTAATACTACACCATATTCCTGAAAGAAACGAACATAGAGGCAATCTAAATAAAAATATTTACTTCTTCCCCGCACACCAGTTCCACTTAGCCCATTTCCTCTCATCGGTATGATTTGACCAAAAAGACTGAGTCCGTAACGTTGATATGAAATACGCCCAAAACTCAAACGATTGCCTAATGATGTATTTATTTTTGCCATCCATGAAATATCCGAATGATAGCTAAAGGATAATACAATACTAATAAGACCACAAAGAATAAAGATCCACGGTAATCCTTTTGAAATTCCAATAAATATTTTTTTTAATAATTGTGGGAAACTTTGACGATATCTAACAATTGCAGCACCCAAAATTAATAATACGTTTCCTATAAAATTGAGTCTCGTATCACATAATCTATAAAAAACATATCCAATGATAAGACAAATCATCAATTCTATCCATTTGATTTTGTCTTTTCTTAAATAAATATAGAGTGCCTCTATATTAAACAAAATGGTCGTTGGAAAAAGACAATATAAAAATCCAAGATAATGTCGTGTTACTCCAAGATGTGTTGTTTTGTCCAAATAATCAGGGATGATTCCTGCAGCACTGCTTAATGTAATAAATAAAAAGCAAGCGGTACTGATTATTAATGAAATTTTAGCAATTTTTTCAAATTTGATGTGACGGGCACCAAATGCAAACAATACAATCCACAGAAGCGGACGCCACCAGACATTACCAGCTACAATAAATGTCACTATCATAATAAACGCAATGAAAGCAATACCAAGAATATCAAAGCGTCTATATTCAAAATTGGTCAGCTCTGCGATCACTAATAAAACAAAACAAAGTTTCATGATATAAAGCCCAAAGCTACTGACGGAATTTTGATAAAAGGATATACTCAAAATAGAATAAACCATAAATAATCCAAGGGACAATAGATAAAAAAATGCTCTTAAATCGATATCCGGAGAATTTATTTTTATTGGTATGGATACATTACTCTCTTGATTCATCATATACCATTGCTCTTTCAATTTAACCTGCTGCGCTTTAACTTGTTACTAAGCGTCGCAATAATTTCCTGCATCATGGGTTCTTTTGTTATGACCAAGAACAGAGCGTAAATTCCCATGAATAGTATAGCTGAAATAACTAGAATAATAAAAGCGTGAACGCCCATTCTTTTTGTCCACAAAGAGGCAAGTGACGCCAAGACCAATGCTGCAAGTACTTTTCCATATGGCAATTTTCTAAAAATAGGGGTCACTTCTTTTCGAAGTACATGGTATTGCACCACCAATACAACAAATTCCGCTGCCAAAGTACCAATCGAAGCTCCCGTTGATGCCAATCGCGGAATTAAAAACCAATTGATTGTAAAATCTGTTATCGCTCCTGCTATTTCTGAATAGAGCACATATTTTTCTTTTCCGAGTGGAACGAGAATCTGCATTCCCAATATATTTGTCAAGCCAATAAATATAATCGTCGGCTGAATCCACTGCATCGGCAGAACGGCGCCACCATAAGCGGGACCTGACAGAAAGCGAATACCTTCTTTAGCAAACAATATGAAGTACAAAGCTAAAGGACAAGCAATAACCAATACAAAATTCAAAGCTTTCTTAGAAATTCTTCGCAAATTACTAAAATCACCCTGTTCGACATAATAGGACGCTCTCGGTAAAAGAACTGCACCCAAAGAAGTTACAATACTAACTAAAATACCTTTTATTTTCACTGCCGCATTATAATATCCGACATCCGTATCCGTCTTCATAAAACCAAGCATCACGGTGTCTAGATTTGTATAAACTGTCGTCGCAATAGACATCGCGAAAAAAACCAAAACCGGTTTTAAATGACGCTTCAAGCGATATCCGCCGACCGGATGTATATAGATGTGTTTGCGTGCATTGATAAAGTTCAAGACGTTGGATGCTGATGCTGCAAAGATCGAAATGCCTCCATAGACGACATAGTCGCTTTTCTGATGAATAAACGCAAACATCGCAACCAACGCAATCGCTTTAAAAATAATTGATCTGACCGTAATATACGTGTATTCTTCTAAGCCTTGATACAGCCAATCGATCCCTACACATGTAAAGATGATATTAAGTGAAACGACCAAATAAAGTGTTCGGTCGCCTTGAAGCCTCGGAACAAAAGCCAAAGCCAAAAATAAAATTGCATAAGCAACGCCGCTCATGATCAGGTTGATAAAGAACAGCTCATGTGTCACACGAGTTAATTCCATTTTGTCATCTCGTGCCTGCGCGCAGCGGCGAATACCATAGGTTGGAATGCCCAATTGCGCAAACATTGTAAAATAGCTGATGAGCGACGTCGCAAATGAGACTTTCCCTGTTCCGACTGGCAGTAAAATTCTAGATACATACGGAAACGTGATAAGGGGAAATATAAATTGCGACATCGTTAAGATGGCATTCATGATGAAATTTTTTTTGATCGATTTTTGTTTTGGCATATATAAATTTCCTGATTTATTTTAGACTAGTCTATTAATTTTTACTTTTTTATTGGTACAATCTCTTGTATTTTTTTGAAGTTTTTCTATCTTGAAGCGTATCGTAATGTGAAAAAATTGTACCTATCAAATTGGCACCTGCTAAGTGAAGTTCGTGGATCGCTGTGCTTATTTCATCAGCAGTTGAACCACCTTGTTTCACAACCAATAAGGTGCCATCAATTTCTTTGGCTAGAAGAGCTGTTTCTGCATACGCGTTCACGACAGATGACAAAAGAATAATTAGATCGTATTTATCTTTTAATTGTTCGATACTTGCCGCTATCTTTCGCGCCGAAACTTCTTTACCGTGGCCATAGGGCAATACATCCATTTGATTTTCGTCTAAATGAATGATCGGCAAATCTTCATTAGTACCGGCGTAGTCACTAATTCCTGGTACGTCCACATCTATTTTTAAGCGCTGGTTAAAACGATTATTGTGACCATCTACGTTCACTAATAATACGTTTTTACCTTCTTTAGCGAAAGTAATGCCTAAATTAATAGCTGATGTTGTTTTCCCTTCTCCGCCAATAGCCGAAGTAATCAATATGCTCGATAAATGCTGCTCACCGATAAGATGTTCGATATTTGCACATAACGTCCGATAAGCATCAGAAAAAATCTGTGAGCGATTATTCAATAGGATGCTCTTATCTTCGGGCGCATCCTGATTAGTTCTGAATTTAAAGAAACCCATTATTTTGTTGTTCCTTTCTGCTTTTCTACCGTTTCTACCAGATGAACATTTGGAATCACACCTAAAACCGGAATACCTGTTTCATGCGATAAAACTTGGTCTGAATAATAGGTCGTGTTCGAAATTTCTCTAATCAATATATACAAAATAGATAGCAGTAGTCCCAATATCGCAAATGCAGCGCTGTACTTCATCCCAGATGGCGCCGTGGTGCTGGAAACTCGTACTGGAGAAATCTGAACAGAATCTACAGCATTTAAGTTTGCAGGCAGCACGTGAATTGCGGACTTTTCAATTTTCAATAAGGCATTTTTTGTTATTTTAGAACGATCACCTTTAATAGAAAGATGAAGGACATGTGAATAACCCGATGACTGATCGTCTCTACTACCTCTAACCTGTAGATTTTGTAAAACCTCTTTTTTATTGTTTAATTTACCCAAAGCAGGATTCATGATGTGACCATTGGTGAGTATCGCCTCAACCATATCGGCCTGAGAATCTGCAGAAATGCCAGGCTGATCAATACCATTCGGAGAATTTACAATAATACTAGCACTTGCTGTATAAGTCGTTGTTCTCCGATAACGTGAAATTCCAAAACCGATACAGCCAAAAACGAGCATAACAATTAAAATTGGAATAAGATTACAGAACAACAAGGTTTTAAAAATTCGAATATCCAGTCCCGTGCTGCGCTGTAAATTTGTTTTTTCATTCTTTACCATTTCGTCCACAATATTTCTCCATACATTGATCAAAATAAATTATTAAATTATATATGTAATGCCAATAAATAATTCCATCTATTTATTCTGTGCATTATCCTAATTTTTTCTATACTTTATATTCGAAAAAATCACAAGTGGAAATGGGTTAAAAGCTAAATTCATTAATCTCGGTTCCACAAGCGAGAAAAACAAGATGATTAAATATATTGCCAACAAATACGAATCGTGATCTTTTATAGATTCATAAATTCCATATGTATAAATGCCGGCAACAACAATGACAAACAAAAGCCCATATTCCAACGCAATCTGCAGATAAGATGAATCGACATAATTATACAGATGAATTTCATTCAGTGACGGTTTGTTTATATCAAAACCAACCCATTTGATCTGCTGTCCAAACAAGGTAAAACCATATCTTTGAATGGCATCATACCCTAATTGGAGCCGATTCGATACGATTTTGTTGATTCCCTTTAAAAAAGGATTCGCAGGTGTGTAATATTTCGCACTCAATATAGCCAATAGACAAAACAAAATCGGTGCCAGCAGCCATATTTTTTCCCTTTTTAAATGTTTTGTATCTTCCGAATTTTTGTGTCGAGTTCCTTTTAGAGCAAAATACAATAAGAACAGACTGGATAAAGCAAAGGACATCCTTGAATTTGTTAATACAAAAAGAACAATATTGATTATCTCTAAAATAAATGCTTGGATGAAATTGAATTTTTCTTTTTTTAAGAAAATATACCCTAGCAAAAAATAGAAATACAGAATCGCTCCCGTTGTCGTCCACGAAAATCCGAGACCATGTCGGAGACGCCCAGTTTCTTTTCCAAAAACATAATCCTCAAGAATGCCAATCTGACTCAAGCCAATCACCACAGCAAGCGCAATGCCCTGAATCCAAACTGTTAATTTAATAATTTTTTTACTTTCTACCTGCACCGCTGCCAATAAAATTATGAAGTATAACAGCATTGTACGATTTGTAGAAGCAATACAGCTGATTGCAAAAACAAATAAAACATACAGAATCAGAGCAAGAGAACGTTTCTTGATAATCTGAGTAGAATAAAAAATCTTGAGTCCAAATACCAAATAGGCAAAATACCGAATTTCTTTTGTCAAGAGCACTAATGCATTCTGATGTGTCAAAAAAAGCGCAGTCTGTTCAAATAACACCGATCCCAGAAACAGAATCCATGCAAAATAAAATAGTACATCTTGTCTCTTTAAATAATATTTGTGCTCCAGCATCTTTTATTATTTATCCTTACCCGCTTTTATCAAAGAGCTGCACTTAAAAACAATTTGATTAGTTATTCGTCTGCGCAAGAAAACACACTCTTGTCTAAAACTAGATTCAGTATTTACCACCGACAGATGTCTAATTTTCAAATGATGGTGCAGAACCCAAACATTGAGCAGCCGCTCTCCCAGAAACCCGTACAAGCGGCTTCGATATGGATCTAACTTTGAAAGGTCAACATATTTTTCCAATTCAAACAAAATTGAAAACAACCACTCGCAATAAGAATCAAATAAACTGCCTTTTGCAAACAACATGTTAAACAAAGTCGATTGGTTATTTTTAAAAAATTGATCAAAATTTGATAAATAATTTGGATACAGATTTGAAATAACCTGTCTCAACTTTTCAAAAATCTCCGGCGTGCAGCAGCTAATAAGAATTTCTTCTCTTGCATCTTGTTTGAAATATTCAATATATGGCAGGACAATATCGCAATTATCTAGAAATGTCAGCATTTGATCGTACGGATAAATCGCACTTGGTGAATGTAAAAAATTGCTCTTTCCAAAATACCGCCTGTAATGGACCAATCCTTTATAAGGATCATTTGTATTTTTCCAAATCCAGTAGAGTCCTGTCAGCTCGCAAAAATTTGGATTTTTTTGTGAAATGTGATCACCGCTATTGTCCTTTAGATAGCCTAAATCTAATTCTGGATGCGTGGATGCCCCAACTTGTAAAGGACGATATCCTTCCAGTTCAGGCGGGTTAAAAGCTTTGTGTGTCGCAATATAAATCAAAGATTGGCTCCTCTGTACAGCTCTAAAAATTGATTCACGGTATAACGAATATCGTAACCCGCCTCGTACAAGCGTTGATAATTGTCTTTTCTTGGAAGGTGATGCGCTTTTAAAAGGGCATCCGCCCAAAGTGCCTCTGCATTCTCCGCAATCGGCAAAAATCTAACTTCTTCTGTCAGCTTTGCTTCTTTCGTAATGCAATCCGAAAAAAGGACCGGCAGTCCGGCAGCCTGTGCCTCGACACCAACAATTGGAAGGCCTTCAAAATGGGATGGAAGCACAAAAACATCCATCGCTTGAAGCAGCTGCTCCACATGTGAACTCGCCCCATAAAAAATTACACTATCCTGTAAATTGAGATCGCGAACAAGCGTCTCTATCTCACTTTTTAAATCACCTTCACCGACCAACAACAATTTTGCTTTCGGTTCTTTTTCTTTAAATGCTTGGAAGGCGCGAATCAAAAAGGAATGATTCTTTTGATAAGCAAATCGTCCCACATGACCGACGACTACCGCATCTTCAAAACCAAGTTCCTGTCGAACCTGATCTCTGATTTCCGGATCGTAACGAAATTTTTTTAAGTCTACCCCATTATGAATAAGCAGAACCTGGCGTGCGTCAATGTTGGGAAACATCCATTGTCTGGCAAGATCCGAACACGCCACAAATCGCGTTCCAATGTGTATTAATTTCGTGCGAAAAAATTGATGAATTTTTTCCTTAGTATTTCGATGTGTGCCGTCAACACCTGCCGCGTGAGAATGCATGATGATATGCTTTATGCCTGCATCCTTGGCGGCCTTACCTGCAACCCACAGTTTATTTGAAACGTCAGAATGAATATGTACATAATCGTACCCCTTTGTTCTCATCAGTTGTTTCAAATACGTGTAGATGTGGCGCTGTTTTAAAATCTTATTGCCGCCACAGCCGACGTAATAAACCTGAGTGCCCATTGCGTTGAGCGCGTCGATGTTTTCCTGCTTTTCAAAGGGTTCTTGACAGGCAATGTCAATTTGGAGACTCTCCGGTTTATGTTCGATCACGTTTTTAACTAACGCATAGACGCCGCCGTAACCATTGTCGTCTACATTGACTTCTAATACTTTAGTCATGACGTGCATTCCCTTCTTTTAACTTGACGTATTCAATTTGCGGGTGAAAACGAAACCCAGCTTTAAAAGACTGCCGAATGACTTTGAGTTTTTCGGATTTAGCATCTTTCGCCTTAAATAATACCTTCAGCAAGTGAAAAGCCGTTCTCGCGTATAAATAGAGGTATCCCTTTAGTCCTTCTCTTCGGTATAGGACCACCTCGTTGCGATACATGTAGCGGTAGCGCCACAAACGGTCCGGCGCATCGTGTTCAATGCCTACTTTTTGATTGCTGCCCATTCGATGCACCACTTCACTAGAAGGGACAGCGTAACAAGGCAGTTTTCTTGAAATTCTTCTGGAATATTCCAAATCATCAGACCAAATAAAGAACTCTTTGATCGGTAAGCCAAATTGAAGGATGACTTCAGCCTTAATAAAAAACGATACAAACGTCGCCATAATAATCGGCACTTCATCGCTGGTATAATCCTGCATTTTTTTGTGAAGTCCGATCCGTTGACGATTCATATTGCATACACTGCCGTCAATCCAATATGCAACGCCGGATAAAAATCCATAATGGCCACCAAGCCGGCGGTCCGCTTCCATCAAATAATACAGGGACAATGGCTTGACGTAAGTGTCATCGTCCATCAGCCAAACGTACTTGTATCCCAGCTGAACAGCTTTCTCTGCGCCGACACGAAACCCACCGGCACCGCCAATATTTTCTCCAGTGTTATAATAAAGAATGCTGCCGTCGTCGATCAGATCCTGAACTTCAGCCTGAGTGCCGTCTGTGCTGGCATTATCGATCAATATAATGTCACACTGCATTTTTTTTAGGTTCAATAAGTTTTCTAAGCAGCCCCGAAGCATCGCTTTGCGGTTGTAGGTCACGACTACGGCTGCTACATTATTACGCGTATCCATTAGAAGCTGCCCTCGTATTTCTGATGAAAGAACTTCGCGCGGAGAAAGGAAAATCCCTTTTTGAGCCAATTCGTCTTTTCCATATTCGCATAAGGCAAAGTCTTGATATCGGACGCCTTCAAGGCGCCAACACGAACTTGATGCCCCAGCCAAACATTGAAAATAATTTCCCCAATTCGTCCGAAATAACGTTTTTGAAATGGACTTAAATCAGAGGTATCGACGCGGTCTTCTAATTCCGCCAAAATTTTAAACAGCCACGTACAGTATTGGTCGACAAGAGAACGGGTCATGATCATCATGTTAAACATGTGCCCCGAAGATTTTTTCGTGACCCGATCAAAATCCACGACGTAATCCGGATAAAATTGTTCAATAATCTGGCGGGTAATGTCTAATTGAATGGCGTAATGCGTGTGTGCGTAGTGCGAATACAGCGTTTCGATATAGTACCGGCGCTTTTTCGGGACAAAAACTTTGTATCGATCGAGTAACGGCGCAATCTCCTCATAAGTTAAAATAGACTGAAAACGGTCGCGTTTGAGGGGCTTATGGACAAAATATCGACGGTAGTGCACGAGACCGAGGAAATCAGATTGAACGTGTTTCCACGCCCAATACAACCCGGTCAGCTCACAATAGCCCTCATTTTTCTCAGAAATATTGTCTCCTGTGTTGTCCTTGACATATCCCAAATCAAGCGGTCTGCCATCTTTATCGGTTTTCCCTTCCGCGCCGACGTGCACCGGTAAATACATCGGATCTGTCGGCATCCGGTACTTTTTATGTGCAGCAACAACGATCTGAATGCGGTCATTGACATCTTTCATGTTCGTATTCTCCCACTTATTATTCTGCACCTTCATGGCTGAAAACCACTTTGATTGTCTTCAGTATTAATTTAACGTCCAATCCCAAACTCCAATTTTCGATATAATACGCATCCAGACGCACGACTTCTTCAAAATCGGTAATATCCGACCGGCCAGTCGCCTGCCACATACCAGTCAAGCCCGGTTTTGCCGCCAGCCGCTTTAAATGATGCATATCGTACTGCTTGTATTCTTCAACAGTCGGCGGGCGGGTGCCAACCAACGACATGTCCCCTTTGAGCACATTGAAAAACTGCGGCAGCTCATCAATACTCGCCTTTCTTAAGAAATGGCCAATGGGAATGATCCGCGGGTCGTTGTCCATTTTAAACATCAGGCCAGACATTTTGTTCTGTGCCATCAGTTCCTTTTTGCGCTCTTCCGCATCCGGATACATCGTCCTGAACTTGTAAATTTTAAAGGTTCTGCCATTTCGACCGACACGTTCCTGTGCAAAGAAGATCGGTCCCGGCGACTGATGCTTGATAATTGGTCCGAAAATAATCAACGCAATACCGGTGAAAATCAAACCAACCAGTGCGCCGACAATATCAGTCAAGCGCTTGACGACCAGTTTCCACTGCGGCACCGCGCTCATGCTCGACGTCATCACGCTAAGCCCGCCTATTTTATGAAAGCTTTGATTCGGGATTTCGTCACTGAACTGCGGCATGGCCACGTGGACCGTCAGCCCGGCATTGACAAACAGCTTAATCAACTGCTCCGCCGACTGGTTTTTGTTGTCAATATCGAGAAAAATCTCGTCGACGATATTTTTCCGCACGTATTCAAAAACGGTACTCATTTCGCAGACGATTGGCACATCGTGAAAGGTTTCGCCAACCTGATCCTTGACATCGTAGAAAACCAGACCGCAAAGATTGTAGGGTCTGTAAAAATTCTGCTGAAGGTTATTGATCGCAGATTCCGCGTTTTCTCCGGTCGTGATCACAAGCATCTGGCGTTCTTTTTTCGACGCGCGGATTCGCCGACGCACCAGCCGCTTCCAAAGCACGCGTTCCGTGTAATTGAGAACGATGCTCACCGGAATCATCGATACGATAATCACTCGGGAATAGTAATAGGAATTCTGCATCAAAAACATCCAGAAAATCAACAGCATGATCGTTACAAACGTATGGATACAGACTGATTTAAATTCCACGTACCGGTCCCGATATACAATATTGCTGTAGGTCGACGAGAAAAAAGCCGCGATAATGTGCGCAGGGACAATCGCAATCGCCATCCGCTTGTAAAGTGGTGGAAACGGGAAAAAGACCCCTATCCTATAGGCGTAAACAATAAAAAAGGAGAGTTCAAAAAACACCAGGTCCAGCAGCAGAAAATCTAGATGCTTGACCCAGCTGCTCGTTTTTCTTTTGTACATGTATACTCCGATCTAAAAATTGTCTATTTAATGGTATGCGTGTATTATATCACGGCTCGTATCAAAATCAAAAAATCAATTTAATCTGTTGTTAAGCCTTATTCGTCGGCAAGTCCTTTATCCCGAATGACTTGGATCACCGAATCGACGAGTTCTTCACACTGCGCCTTGGTTTCTGCTTCCACCATCACGCGGATGAGCGGTTCCGTCCCCGACGGTCTGACGAGAATTCGACCGGTGTCACCCAACAGATCGGCGACGCGCTGCACGGCCTGTTTGACGTCCGGATCATTTTGCGCGGCCTCTTTATCCCCGACGCGGACGTTTTTCAGAACTTGTGGATAGATGTAAAGTGGTTCGATAATCGTCGACAGCTTCTTCTTCTGACCGATCATGGCCTGCATGATTTTTAAACTGGTCAGAATGCCGTCACCCGTCGACGCGTACTTCGAAAAAATGATATGCCCCGACTGTTCGCCGCCGATATGGCAGCCGTGCTTGGACATGTATTCGTAAACGTACTTGTCGCCAACCTTGGTTTTGGCGTAATCAATGCCCAGCTGATCAAAGGCTTTGTATAACCCAAAGTTGGACATGACCGTCGTCACGACTGTGTTGTTGACGAGCTTATCCCGATCTTTCATGTATCGGCCATATAAATACAAAATATGGTCTCCTGTCACGACGTTGCCTTTTTCGTCCACTGCGAGGCAGCGGTCGGCATCTCCGTCGTAGGCAAAGCCCACATCCATGCCATGTTCGACGACGTATTTTTGAAGCCCTTCAATATGGGTAGAGCCCGCGTTAGCGTTGATATTCAAGCCGTCAGGATTGGCGTTAATCACGGAAACCGTCGCACCCAAAGCATTGAAAACCGACGGCGCGATATTCCAGGCTGAGCCGTTGGCGCAGTCCAGCGCCACTTTGATGCCCTTGAAAGAATACACCCCAAGGGAAATTAGGTAACCAATGTAGCGGTTGCGCCCAGAAGCGTAGTCAATAGAGCGGCCGATTTTATCCCGTTTTGCCTTGGGAATGTCGCCGCCCCAGGATTTTCCAAAGGCGGTCAGATTGCCGTCGATGTAGGCTTCGATCAGGTCGATCACTTCCGGGTCCATCTTTTCGCCGTTGTGGTTGATCAATTTAATGCCATTGTCGTAATACGGATTGTGGCTGGCCGAAATCATGATTCCGCAGTCGAATTGGTCCACCCGGGCGATATAAGCGACAGACGGTGTCGTGGTGACGTGGAGAATGTACGCGTCCGCACCGGAGGCAACCAGGCCGCCGACGAGCATCGATTCAAACATGTAGCTCGAACGTCTCGTGTCTTTGCCGATAACAATCTGCGGCGTGGTCGCGTCACCCTTTTGTCTGCGCAGTTCGCCGTAATACCAGCCTAAGAAACGGCCGATCTGGTAAGCGTGTTCCGCATTGAGCGTCACATTCGCTTCTCCTCGGAAACCGTCAGTCCCAAAATATTTTCCCATTGTTCCTTGTCTCCTCGAATTTTAACCTTACACAATGACAAAAAAACTCCGAAGCCTCAGCCTCGGAGTTTTTTATGTCAATTATTCGCCCATCTGTTTGGCAACTTCTTCAGCGAAGTTTTCCTGTTTCTTTTCGAGACCTTCACCCATTTCAAAGCGGGCAAAACGACGAATCTTGACGTTTTCGCCAATGTCCATGATCTGTTCCTTGACCAAATCGCCGATCGTCATGTCCGGATCTTTGATGTAAGGCTGATCCAGCAGGCAGATTTCCTTATAGAATTTCTTCAGTCGGCCTTCTACCATTTTTTCAACGATTTTTTCCGGCTTGCCTTCATTTAATGCCTGAACCTTCAGGATTTCGCGTTCCTTCGCGACTTCGTCTTCCGGCACGTCGTCTTCGCTCAAATACTTCGGATTTGCCGCTGCAATGTGCATGGCAACGTCCTTTGCGAAGCGCTGGAATTTATCAGTCTGTGCGACAAAGTCGGTTTCGCAGTTAATTTCGACCATTGCGCCGATACGGCCGCCCATGTGAATGTAAGAAGCGACAACGCCTTCAGCCGCAATTCTGTCGGCCTTTTTAGCGGTCTTCGCCATGCCCTTTTCACGCAGGATGACGATCGCTTTTTCCATATCGCCGTCGGCTTCGGTTAAAGCTTTTTTGCAGTCCATCATGCCGGAACCCGTTTTTTCGCGGAGTTCCTTAACCATCTGTGCTGTAATTTTCATTGAATTGTTTCCTCCAATACCAAGTAAGAAGCTTATTCTGCGTCTGCTGCTTCTTCAGCTTCCGCTTCTGCTGCAGAAACTGGAACGTCTTCTTCCTGTTCTTCTGCCGGTGTCTGTCCCTGTTTGCCTTCGATGACCGCGTCGGCCAGAATGCGAAGGATTAATGCGATGGCGCGGATTGCGTCGTCATTGCCTGGGATGATGTAGTCAACATCGTCCGGATCGCAGTTGGTATCGACAATGCTGACGATTGGAATACCGAGCTTCTGCGCTTCACGGATCGCGATGGCTTCCTTCTTGCAGTCGATAACGACAATGGCGCCCGGCATGCCGTCCATGTCTTCAATCCCGCCGAGGAACTTCTGCAGTTTTTCACGTTCGCGGACAAGACCGATTACTTCCTTCTTCGGCAGTAAATCAAATGTGCCGTCTTCTTCCATCCGTTTCAGATCTTTGAGACGGTTGATACGTTTATTGATGGTTTCCCAGTTGGTCAGGGTACCGCCGAGCCAGCGGTGATTGACGTAGTATTCGCCGCAGCGTTTTGCTTCGGTTTCGATGCTGTTCTGTGCCTGCTTCTTCGTGCCGACGAATAAAATGTGTTTGCCGTCAGCTGCCAAATCGCGGACGAAATTGTAAGCATCGCCGATCATTGTAACCGTCTGCTGTAAGTCGATGATGTAAATCCCGTTTCTTTCAGTGAAGATGTAGGGTTTCATCTTCGGGTTCCATCTGCGTGTCTGATGGCCGAAATGGACACCAGCTTCCAATAATTGTTTCATTGTGACAATAGCCATTTTTGTACCTCCTGGTTTTTCTTCCACTTCCGTCTGTGGAGCGCGCGACTCAAAGAGCACCAGCGCATTCCTCGGGAAATGTGTATATTCACAACTTGTTTAGTATATCGTAAGCTTATAAGCTTTGCAAGTTAAATCAAATATTTTTCGTAGCTTTTTTCGTTATCTTTCGGTTTGAACACCGAATCGACGTACGCTTTTGTGACGGTGAACGTGTCTTCGTCGTAATCGCTGGCGTAAAATGAAATTTCTTCGAGCAATTCCTCAAAAACAGTGTGCAGCCGGCGGGCGCCGATGTTTTCATCTTCTTCATTTTGTTGGAAGGCGATGGCCGCCACTTCCTTCAGCGCCTCTTCTTCGAATTTCATTTCGATGCCTTCGGTGCGCATCAGGTAGGTGTACTGCTTGACGATCGCGTTTTCCGGCTGAGTCAAGATTTTGACAAAATCCTCTTCGGTCAGGCTGTCCAAATGCACGGACACCGGGAAGCGCCCTTGGAGTTCAGGGATCATATCTTCGACGTTGGCGACGTTAAAGGCGCCGGCGCCGATGAACAGCATGAAATCCGTTTTAACCGGTCCGTATTTGGTGTTGACCGTGCTGCCTTCAACGATCGGCAGAATATCGCGCTGGACCCCTTCTCTCGAGACGTCCGGACCGCCGCGGCTGGCACCGTTGTCGATGATTTTATCAATTTCATCGATGAAGATAATGCCGTTCTGTTCCGCTTCGCGAATCCCCGTTTCGTTGACTTCGTCCATATCGATCATCTTCTGGGCTTCCTGATTGGCAAAGGCCTTGCGGGCTTCTGAAATTTTCATGGTCCGCTTTTTCTTTTTCTTGCCGCCCGGCATCAGCCCGTCGAAAATATTGCCGATTTCGATGCTCATGTCTTCGCTCATCCCAGCCATGACGCCGATAGATTTGGTCGCATCGTCATCGAGCTCGACTTCGATTCGTTCGTCCTCGAGCTTTCCGGCCAAAAGGTCTTTGCGCAAGTCTTCACGGCGCGTCACAATTTCGGCAGATGCCTGTTCGTCAGACGCGCTGCTGTCGTCAGCCGGCTGATTGATCTGGCCGTTGCCGGACAGCAGTTCAAAGGGATTGACCAGCTTTTCTTCTTTTTTCTGTTTTTTGTGCTGCGGCACGAGGATATCCAGAATCATCTCGTTGGCGCGTGCTTCCGCCTTTTCCCGAACCTCGTCCATTTTCTGCTGTTTGACCATGCGGATCGACGTCGTCACAAGGTCGCGGACCATGGATTCCACATCTCGTCCGACGTAGCCCACTTCCGTGAACTTCGTCGCCTCAACCTTGATAAACGGCGCGGACACCAGTTTGGCCAGTCGTCTCGCGATTTCGGTCTTCCCTACACCGGTTGGGCCCATCAAGATAATGTTTTTCGGTGTGATTTCGTCGCGGATTTCTTCGGGCAGCAGCGAACGGCGGTATCGGTTGCGGATCGCGATAGCCACCGCTTTTTTGGCCTTATCCTGTCCGATGATGTAACGGTTCAATTCCTGGACGATGACCCTCGGCGTCAGCTCTGCCTTCGTTCTTTTTTTAGTCATCAGCGCCTTCTCCCTGCTCGTCTAATGTGAGCACCTTGATGTGGTCGTTGGTGTACACACAGATCCCCGACGCGATTTTGAGGGCTTCTTCTGCGATCTGAGCCGCGTCCAAATCCGAATGCGCTTTAAGCGCTCTGGCTGCTGCCAGCGCGTAATTGCCGCCGGAACCGATCGCCGCGATTTCGTCATCCGGTTCGACGACTTCGCCGTTGCCTGAAAGAATCAATAAGGTCTCTTCATTCATGACAATCAGCAATGCTTCCAGCTTGCGCATCACCTTGTCCTGGCGCCAATCCTTGGCCAGCTCTACGGCTGCCCGTTTTAAATTACCGTTGTATTCTTCCAATTTATGTTCAAACATTTCGCACAGTGTGAAGGCGTCGGCGACGGAGCCGGCAAACCCGGCCAGCACCTTGCCGTTGTAGAGCTTTCTAACCTTCTGCGCGGTCGCCTTCATGATGACGCTTTCGCCCATCGTGACCTGACCGTCTCCGGCGATGGCCACTTTTCCATTATGCCGAATGCCGACGATTGTTGTTGCTCTTAACATCTTCTTCTCCTTTTTCTGTCATTTTACTTTTCCTGCCGCTCGGACGTTTTTCCGGCTCTCCATCGCATTGGAGACAGTAAACGCGTTTGCGTTTCCCAAGTCCCTTTTGGAACATGGTGTTGCCGCAATGCGGACATTTTTCAGCCACCGGCTTGTCCCATGTCACGAAATCGCACGTTGGATAATTGCTGCAGCCGTAAAACGTCCGGCCCTTTTTCGATTTGCGCTTGACCAGATCACCGCCGCATTTCGGGCAGATGCCGCCGGTTTTTTCAAAATAGGGCTTCGTGTTTTTACATTCCGGATAATTGGGGCAGGCCAAGAACTTGCCGTACCGGCCTTCCTTGATGACCATGTGGGCGCCGCACTTGTCGCAGATCACATCGGTCACTTCTTCTTTGATTTCGATTTTGTCCGCGTGTTCCTGAGCGTGATCCAGCTCAGCTTTAAAGGGGCCGTAAAATTCCTTCATGACCTTGACCCAGTTTTCCGTGCCGTTGGCTACGTTGTCGAGCTCGGTTTCCATCTTCGCTGTAAACTGCTGATCGACAATATCTGGGAAATAGTCTTCCATCATATTGGTGACCGTGATGCCCAGCTCCGTCGGTTTGAAGCGTTTATTTTCCGTTTCAACGTAGTTGCGGCTTTTGATCGTCGCGATCGTCGGCGCGTAAGTACTCGGCCGGCCAATGCCTCGTTCTTCGAGAAGCTTGATCAGCGACGCTTCGTTGTAACGAGCCGGCGGATTTGTGAATTTCTGTTCCTTGTGAATCTTTTCCAGATGAATCGGGTCTCCTTTTTCGAGCACGGGCAGCGGATTATCCTTTCTCGCCATTGACGGCATGGCTCGGGTGAACCCATCGAACTGCATCGTATCGCCCTTGACTCTAAATATCAAATGTTCGCAGGCGATATCCGCACGGGTGACATCGTATACGGCCGCCGCCATTTGACTGGCCACCATACGCTGCCAGATGAGCCGGTACAATTTATAATCCTCTGGCTCCAGCTGGGACTGCAGCTGCTCCGGCGTGTTGAACAGCGACGCCGGCCGAATCGCTTCGTGTGCGTCCTGCACGTTTTTATTCTTTTTCGCGGTGCGGTGCTGCTTACCTAGATATTTTTCACCGTAATTTTCAGTGATGTACTGCTTCGCTTCGTCCACGGCCTCCGGTGCCAGACGCGTCGAGTCGGTACGAATGTAGGTCACGTGGCCGCTTTCGTACAAGCGCTGCGCGATGCTCATCGTGCGGCGGCTTGTGAAACCCAATGCCTTGTACGCCGTCTGCTGAAGGGTACTGGTTGTGAAGGGCAATGGCGGACGCTGCTGATTCTTTTTCTTTTGCACTGACGCGACAACCATGTCCGGATGCGCCTTGACAATGGCTTCCAGCCGGTCGGCTTCCTTTGCGTCTGGAATTTTCTTCGTTTTGCCGTCTTCCGAATAAAAAACCGCTAAAAATTGACGGCTGTCGCCCTGTTTGGACACGTCTAAATCGAGATTCCAGTATTCTTCCGGCACAAAGGATTCGATTTCCCGTTCTCTGTCGACGATAATCCGAGTGACTACCGACTGCACGCGCCCCGCGCTCAACCCTCTGCGGACCTTTTTCCACAAAAAGGGGCTGATCGAATACCCGACCAGACGGTCGAGCTCCCGTCTCGCCTGCTGGGCGTTGACGAGATCCATATCCACAGCGCGGACGTGATCGATCGCTTCGTTGATCGCCCGTTTGGTGATTTCGTGAAATTCGATTCGGCAGGGACTGTTTGGATCGATGCCAAGGGTGTTGGCCACGTGCCAAGAAATCGCTTCACCTTCACGGTCCGGGTCAGTGGCCAAAAGCACGCGGTCGCTTTTCTTCGCGTCCTTTTTTAACTGTGCCAAAAGCTTGCCCTTGCCACGGATCGTGATGTAATCCGGTTGGAAATCGTGGTCAACATCGATGCCCAGACGGCTCTTTGGCAGGTCGATCACGTGTCCCATCGTCGCCTCGACCTGATACCCCTTCGGCAATTGCTTTTTGATCGTCTTCGCCTTGGCCGGCGATTCTACAATAACCAATGTCCGCATGACGTACCTCAGTCGTTAGCTGGATGTTCCTTCAGCCACGTATCGCCGACGGCCTTGGCCACAGCCTTGGCCACTTCCGGGTTAAACGGGTTGGGAATCACGTGTTCTTCGTCCCGTTCTTCATCAGTGACAATGCCCGCGATGGCGTAGGCTGCCGCCTGCTTCATCGATTCGGTAATGCGTTTCGCCCGGACATCGAGCGCCCCTCTGAAAATACCTGGGAATGCCAAAACGTTGTTGATTTGATTGGGATAATCGGAACGGCCAGTCCCAACGACGCGGGCGCCCGCCTTTTTCGCAAGATCCGGCATGATTTCCGGCACCGGGTTAGCCATCGCAAAGACCACCGCATCGTCATTCATCGACGCGACCATTTCTTCGGTGACGATATTCGGGGCTGACACGCCGATGAACACGTCTGCGCCCTTAATCGCATCTGCCAAACTGCCGTGCCGGTCGTTCTTGTTCGAGTGTTCTGCCAACCAGCGCATATACGGATTTAGATCCGGATTGTCCCGAGTCAAAATACCGTTGATGTCCGACATGATCAAATCACCGACGCCCATGTTGATGAGCATCTTCGCAATCGCTGTGCCTGCAGAACCCGACCCATTGATCACAACCGTGACATCTTCAAGGCGCTTGTCGACAACGCGCATCGCGTTAATAATCCCAGAGGCGACGACGATGGCGGTGCCGTGCTGATCGTCGTGGAAAACCGGAATATCCAATGCAGCCTGCAGTTTTTCTTCGACTTCAAAACATTTCGGCGCGCAGATGTCCTCTAAATTGATACCGCCGAAGGTCGGTGCGATGCGGATACCTGTTTCAACAATTTCGTCGGGGTCCTGCGTCGACAGACAAATCGGAAACGCGTCGACGCCGCCAAATTCTTTAAACAGCACGGCCTTGCCTTCCATAACCGGCATTGCCGCTTCGCCGCCAATATTGCCCAAGCCGAGGACAGCTGAGCCATCAGACAAGACAGCGACCAGATTGCTTTTCGCCGTGTAAGTGTAGACGTCATCAGGATTTTGTGCGATTTTGCGGCACGGTTCCGCGACGCCCGGTGTGTAGGCGATGCTCAATTCGTCCTGATTGGTCACGGGCAGCTTCGATTCAACCGAAATTTTTCCATGATGATCCTTGTGTACTTTTAAAGCTTCTTGCTGATAATCCACTTTTTTCTCCTTTTTTCTCTACAATTATTGTTTCACAAATTTTTTAAATTGCTTGTAATTGCCGTTGTAAATGTCAAGATCGACGAACTGCTGACTGCCGTCGCCGATACCATCAATAAAGCCTCTCTGAGAATGCTGCCAGAACACCCATTGGTGATTGCCTGAAAGCTTCGGCGAGGTATTGGACAAATCGCAGATCCAAATTGTAATATCTTTGTACCCGCTCTTGATGTATTGGTTGTAGGTGTTGTAATTGGTATAGATGATCGGGTTTCGGCCCGTCTTTTTCTTGATTTTCTGAATTGCCGGTTTCAAAATGCTGTCGATTTTTTCCTGACTCGGCGGCGTCTTGAGGTAGGACCCGTAAAGTTCAAAGTCGATCACAGCCGGCAGCGCGTTATCGTCTGACGGGACTGTGTTCAAAAAGTGCGCGGCCTGTTTGGCGCCGCTTTTGTTCAGCGTCAAGAAAAAGTACGCGCCGCGGTAAAGCCCCGCATCGTCGGCATCGTCCCAATTCGTTTTGAACCGCTTGTCGACTAATGTCGTACCTTCTGTCGCTTTGATATAGGCAAATTTAAAGCCCTGATCCGCTATTTTGTCCCAGTCGATCTCGCCCTGATAGGCCGAGACGTCGATGCCGCGAACCATTTTTTTGTCATTTTGAATCGTCCAAACGACGACGGCAATGGTCACCGCAATGGCCGCTGCAACAATCAGAATCAGGATAGCCTTCCAGTGATTTTTAGCTTTCTTTATAAAAGAAGATGGTGTGCGCGGCTCGGGTATCTGCTCCATTTTAATCTCCTTTTTTCTTAAAATTCCCTGAGTTTATAATCTCAATTTTTTTAGTATAAACGCCATTCCTTAAAAAATCTTTATGTTATAATGTCTTGGATATTATTTTGCAGACTAAAGGAGATGTTCATCATGAAATGGGTTCACAATGTGGCAGCTTTTGCGCCTTCCAACCCCTACCTCGCTGATTTGGAGGAAACCACCTGGGAAGAAATCCCGAAGATTCACAAAAACGGTCAAGATTACGTCTACGTTTCAGTCAAAGACAACACAATGTACGACCGCTACATAAAAGGTGATCTCGTGATCATTAAGCTTGACGAAAATCCGGAAACCTCTGTCGTCGGCGACGCGCTGGTGCTCCTGCCAGACGATACGGTCTGTCTGAAACAGATTAAATTTGGGGCGAAAAAGGTCAAGCTGATCGACCGCAACGAGCTCGATCCAAAATCCGTCAGCTACCCGAAGGATCAGGTTAAATGTCTCGGCGTCCCGACCTCCGTGATCCGCGCATAAAGAAATGCGCATAAAAAAAACAGACTTGAAAGTCTGTTATTTGCAAATGGTGCGAGAGACGGGAGTCGAACCCGTACGTACGAAGTACACACGCCTCTGAAACGTGCTTGTCTGCCTATTCCAACACTCTCGCATCGACGACTTCATTATAATAATCTTAATTCAAAAATTTGTCAAGGCATTTTTTAAAAAACAGGAGATTTTATGACTAAATTTGAAAAAAACATCATTCGCTGGATTGTCATCGTCGTGATGCTGGTCTTCATTGCGATCGGCATTTACCGCGCCGTCGACAATCAGCGCCTGGTGCTCCGTGTCGAACAGGATAAAAAAGTCATCCGCGTGCTGCCCTTGTCCAAGGATCACCGCGAGACCATTAAAAGCAAATACGGCACCAACACCATCGTCATCAAAAACGGCAAGGTCGACGTCACAAAGGCTGACTGCAAAAATCAGGTTTGTGTCAACAGCCGGAAAATTTCGAAAAACGGCGAAACCATCGTCTGTCTGCCCCATAAACTGATTTTGACTGTGGTGCCAAAGAGACAGGTTGCCAATGAAAAGTAGGACCCACCAGCTCGTCACCATCGCACTGCTGACTGCGGCCGCCGCAATTCTCGGCTACGTCGAGTCGTTGATTCCTGCCTTCATTCCCATTCCCGGCATCAAGCTCGGCCTGGCCAATATCGTCACGATGCTGGCCCTCGCGCTTTTCAACCTCCCCGTTGCCTTCGGCATCGTCACTGCCCGGGTGCTCTTAACAGGTTTCATGTTCGGCAGTCTCTCGTCAATCCTCTATTCCCTCGCCGGCGGATGGATCAGCTGTCTGGTCATGGGACTGCTCGCTGCGGTCAACAGGAAGCGAATGGCGCCCTTGTTTTCATTTTACGGCATCTCGGTATTCGGCGCCATTGCCCACAATCTCGGTCAGCTGATTGTGGCCTACATCGTCATCCAAAACGTCCATCTGATTTTATACTACCTGCCTTTTCTTGTCCTCGCCGCCATACCAATCGGCCTGCTGACGGGCTTTATTTTCGCCAAACTCCTCCCCCATCTTCCAATAAAAAAAGAGAAGAGATAAAACTCTCTTCTCAATGGACGGCGAATGCTGTTACTCGTCGTCCTGTTTGCGATCCCGAATAAATACCCTGAAGGGCGTCCCGTCAAAATCAAAGGTTTCGTTAATTTTATTTTCCAGATAACGCTTGTACGAAAAATGCATCAGCGAGCCGTCGTTGACGAAGATCACAAAGGTTGGCGGCTTAATTCCAGTTTGAGAGCCGTAGTAAATTTTCAGACGGCGGCCGTTTTGTGAAGGCGGTTCCTTCATCGCCACAAAATCCACGAGGGCTTCGTTGAATTTCGACGTCGGAATCCGTTTTTCGCTTTGGGCGACCACGTATTCGATCGTTTTGTAGATCTGCTCGACCCGCCGCCCCGTTTTGGCCGAAATAAACAGCATCGGCGCGTAAGTCATAAAGCTCAACGTGTTGCGGATATCCTTCGTCATTTTCTGAACGGTTTTTTCGTCTTTTTCGATGGCGTCCCACTTATTCACGAGGAAAATCGTCGGGATGAATCGGTTGTGGGCGATGCCGGCGATTTTCGCATCCTGTTCGGTGATGCCGGCACTGGCATCCACCAGCATCAACACTACGTCCGCCCGATCGATTGCGGCAATGGCACGGATAATGCTGTAGCGCTCGACGTCGTCGTAAATTTTCTTTTTCTTTCGAAGACCCGCCGTATCGATAAAAGTGTACGCAACACCGTCATGCTCGACCTTCGTGTCAATGGCGTCGCGGGTCGTCCCAGGAATATCGCTGACGATCATCCGTTCCTCGCCGATCAGCCGGTTGACCAGAGTTGATTTGCCCGCATTGGGCTTGCCGACCACGGCGACCTTCAAACTGTCGTCCGCATCCTGGTCTTCGTTGTAAATCGATTCGGTCCGGTCTACAATCACGTCGAGCAAATCGCCAAGGCCGAGCCCCTGCTCCGCTGAAATCGGGATCGGATCGCCGAGCCCGAGGTTGTAAAACTCGTACAGACTGCTTTCCATCTTCACCGAATCCAGCTTGTTGACCGCGAGGACCACTTTCTTGCTGTTGCGTCTCAACATACCCGCGACGTCTTCATCCGCCGCTGTCATGCCTTCGCGGCCGTCGACGATCATCAAAATCAGATCGGCCATGTCGATGGCTACCTCGGCCTGAGCGCGCATCTGCCGTTTGATGGTGTTATTGGTTTTTAATTCGATCCCGCCAGTATCCACAAGGGTAAAATGGCGGTTCTGCCACTCAGCGTCCGCAATGATGCGGTCCCGCGTGACGCCAGGGGTATCCTCGACGATCGCTACGCGGTCGCCGACGAGACGGTTAAATAAGGTCGACTTGCCTACATTCGGTTTGCCGACAATCGCTACAATTGGTTTCATAATTGACCTCTATCTTATTTTTCTGGTTCATAGCCCGGCCCGTTGTCTGAGACCTCTGTGGGCAGATTCAGACAGCGCTTGACAAATATTTGGCCGTCTGTCGGCACAATTTCCACCGGGCTGTGCCATTTTGCTTCCAAATCTTCGGTTGTGACGTCGTCGAGAAACAAATGGGTTTGAAATTTGACCGCGTTCTCCGGCACAAAATACCGATCACACGCTGCAGAGTCCGGCTTTTGTTCGAGCATATCCTGTCCGGTGATCAGTCCAGAAACTGTGATCGCTTCGCCAAAGAAACGGTTTTCGATATCAAACACCGAAAACGTCACGTTCGGCCACACTTTTGTAATGGCCGCGCTGATGTCCCGCAGCATCGGCGCCGCCAGATGGGCGGTGACGATGCCGATGTGCACAGTCTCCGCCGTCGGCTTCTCGGCACACAGCGCATTGATTGTGTCCTCGGCCTCCTGCTTAAAGGCCGCCAGCATGCCGACGCCGTTTTCCAATTGGTTGAAGCTCTCGTAATACGCTGCCTCCGGAATGGCGTCTCCAGCCTTTAAGAAAAATTCATCCGCTGGGTACACAAAATGCGTCTGGTGCTTCTCGAGCATCTTTCTTTGAATATCCGAGATAATCGCAATGGTTTCTTTAGCCTTGTCCCGGTCCACTGCGGCAATGTCCTGAAGGCCTTGCCGGTACTTCGTCAAACCGATGGGCACGACCGAAACCGTTCCAAGCTGCGGATAGAACGCTGCCAGATCGGTCAGTGTCTTTTTTAGATGTACGCCGTCGTTCCAGCCAGGGCAGAGCACAATCTGAGCGTTCATCGCGATGTCGTGATCTTTGAAAAATTGAAGCTCCTCGATAATATTGCCGGCAAACCGGTTGTGAAGCATCCTGCAGCGCAGTTCAGGCTCCGTGGTGTGGACGGAAATATTGATCGGCATGATGTGATAGCGGACGATGCGTTCCTTTTCCTCTGGGCTCAAATTCGTCAGCGTGATGTAATTACCGTAGAGAAAGGACATCCGTTCATCGTCGTCCTTGACGTAGAGCGTGTCCCGCATGCCAGGCGGCATCTGGTCGATAAAGCAGAAGACGCATTGGTTAGTACACCGCCTGATCTGCCCGGCGTCCCGCTCGACAATCCCCAAGGACTCTTCTGGGTCTTTTTCGATGTCTAACTCCCAGATTTCTCCGTTTTGTTTTTCGATCGTCACGGTCAGCTCAGTATCGGCTTGGAAAAATTCGATGTCGAGCGCATCGATGACTGTGCTGCCGTCGATGGCAACCACAAAATCCCCGGGCTCAACTCCCATTTCTTCGAGAACAGAACCGGGCTGTATCCCGGGTATTTGATATTTCATGCTTGTTCTCCTTCTGCACAGTTTTCTTATTTAATGTTTTATGTCAGTGCCCGCTTGATATGGTATAATAGGGACGCTGGATCAGCAAGTCCATAAAGAGGAGTGCGCCAGATGGCAAATTTCCAACACAAAACAGAAGATAAACTTATTATATTATACGTGCTCAATAAAATCAAAACCGGATTAAGCCGCGAGCAGCTCGCCTACATCATTGTCCAAAATCTACAGATGCGCTACATCGACATCCAGGTTGACATCGACGAACTCATCGGCGAGGATCTGATTCACGACGAGAGCGCCGACGCCAAGCTTCTGATTACGCCAGATGGGACCGAGATGGTCAAGCAGCTGGGCGACCGCGTGCCGGAGTTCACCCGGGAAATGCTCTCCGCCTTTATCAAAAACAATAAATCCAAAATTTTCAAGGAAACCCGTACCGACGCCACCTACGAGGAAGTCAGTCCCGACGACTATCAGGTCACGCTGAGCCTCATCGAAAACAACATCAATTTGATGCGGCTGACCGTTTCCTGCCCAGACAAAGCCCAGGCTCTCGCGCTGTGTGACCATTGGAAGCGGTACACGCAGGAAATTTACGCGTCGGTGATGCAGAGTTTGATTGAGAGTAAGTGAACCTATTTTTTACAATTCAGCCTACAAATAAAGGTCAGCGCAAAAGCACTGACCTTTATTTTATGGCCTGTTTTCCGTATTTTTTAAGGTACGCTTCGTAGCACAGCCCGCTTTTTTTCACTTTTTTCGCCAAATCCACGCCGAGGTAGCGCAGATGCCACGGTTCGTATTCGTAACCGGTGATTTTCTCGGCGCCCTTCGGGAAGCGGACAATGTAGCCGTAATCCTGAGCGTGGGCGGCGACCCATTTGCCTTCGTCGGTATCCACAAAAGTCTGCTGCAGATCGCCTTCCATCTCGTCACAGGTCAAATCCACGGCCAGACCTGTCTGATGCTCGCTTTCTCCCGGCTTGGAGGAAATCGCGTTGGCCTTTGCCTCCCCCATGCTTTGAACGTGCTGATCGTAAATCGTCTTTTGTTCGGCGTAGGAGCGATAGCCCGAATTGGCCGACAGGGTAATGCCGTCGCGGCTGGCGGCATCGAACATTTTGGTCAGCGCCTCTGCCGCTTCCCTGCGCATTTGGACAGGCCGTACACTTTTCAGCGACAGGCCGACTAAATCCGAGGGCACATAATCCGCCAAAAGCAGGTGATCCTTGTTGACCAGCTGCTCGATCGAGCCGCTCTCCGCCGCCTTATCGTTAAGTGTGACGACGGGCGCTGCCTTTTTTTTATTTTGGGTCTGTTGACCTTGTGATTGGCTTTTGATGAAATGCAAGCTTGCCGTGCTGAGAAAAACAATCAGCATCAGCAGCCCAATGAGAAGCCATTGACGCCGCTTGAGGATGAATGCATTCCGCTGTTCTTTTCGCATATCTCGTCTGTCTCATTCTGTGTATTTCTTTTATTTTAACACACCCGCCGACTTTATCCAATCATTGACAGAAATGACATTTGATTGGACTCCGGCAGATCAGCCAGACAGCCGAAGCTCTGCAGTTTTTCCATATTGGCCTTGTTGACGTGGGCGCGGTTCTGCATGTCTTCCATCGACATAAAGGGCTTTTTCTGCGCTTCGTCATAAATGTTTTTCGCCACTACCTCGCCGAGGCCGTCCACCGAAATCAACGGCGGAATCAACGCATCGCCTTCGACTCTAAAATATTTGTAGTGCGATTTGTACAAATCGACGTTGCCAAATCGATAGCCCCGGCAGTACATTTCCCAGGCCAGCTCCAGCGATACCAACAGCTGCTGGTCCTTGTTGGTGGCCTTGTTGCCCTGGGCGCGGATTTCCTCTAATTTGCGGTGCACCGCTTCCTTGCCGGAGGTCATGACCCGAAGGTCGAATTCCTTGGCGCGGATACTGAAATACGCCGCGTAATACGCCAGCGGGTAATACACCTTGTAATACGCGATGCGGAAGGCCATCATCACGTACGCCACCGCGTGGGCCTTCGGGAACATGTATTTGATTTTTTTACACGAATCGATGTACCAGTCCGGCACGTTGTTTTCCCGCATGTAGGGTTCTTCGTCGTCGAGCAGGCCCTTGCCCTTCCGAACGTGTTCCATGATCCAGAACGAGCGCTCCGGCGCCAGCCCCATCGAAATCAGCCCGAGCATGATGTCGTCTCGGCAGCAGATGACGTCTTTGATCGTCGCCTGGCCGCTTTCGATCAGAGTCTGGGCGTTGCCGATCCACACGTCGGTCCCATGCGACAGGCCGGAAATCCGGATCAAGTCGGCGTAGGAAGTTGGCTTCGCGTCGAGCACCATCTTGCGGACAAAATTGGTGCCGAATTCCGGCACGCCGCAGGTTCCCAGCGGAATATCGAAACTGTCGTCCTTGAGCTTAAGCGCCTCCGTCCCCTTGAACAGGCTGATGATGTTTTCGTCGTCCAACGGAATGGTCGTTGGGTCCACACCGGTCATATCTTTCAGCATCTTCAAAATCGTCGGATCATCGTGCCCGAGGATATCGAGCTTGAGCAGGCGCCCTTCGATGGAATGGTAATCGAAATGGGTCGTCAGTGTGCCGCTTTCTTTTTCATTGGCCGGGTATTGAATTGGCGTGAACTGGTAAATTTCCTTGTCCCTCGGCACGACCATGACCCCGCCGGGATGCTGGCCGGTCGTCCGCGTCACACCAGCAACGCCGGCGATGAGCCGGTCCATTTCCGCCCGACTGACGACCTTGCCCCGTTCCTCGAGGTAATTCTTGACGTAGCCAAAGGCGGTCTTGTCTGCCAAGGTTGCGATGGTCCCGGCGCGATAGACCTTGCCCTTCCCGAAAATCACCTCGGTGTACTTGTGGGCTTCGCCCTGATTGTCGCCGGAGAAATTCAAGTCGATATCCGGTTCCTTATCGCCCTTAAAGCCTAAGAAGGTTTCGAACGGAATATCGAAGCCGTCTTTAGTCATCGGCGTGCCGCATTCCGGACAATTTTTATCCGGTAAGTCCGGCCCGACGCCGACCTTTGTGCTGTCGAACCATTCGGTGTGCTTGCACTTCGGGCAGACGTAATGGGGCGGCAGCGAGTTGACCTCGGTGATGCCGCAGAGCATCGCGACGAGAGACGACCCGACCGACCCTCTGGAACCGACCAGATAACCGCATTCTCTAGAATGCTGAACCAGCTTTTTCGCAATCAGGTACAAGACAGAGTAGCCGTTGCCGATAATGGATTTAAGCTCTCGGTGAATCCGGTCGGCCACAATATCCGGCAGCGGGTCGCCGTAAATTTCCTTGGCGCGCTTGTGGACCGAGTCGCGGATTTCGTCGTCTGACCCTTCGATAACCGGCGGGAAGGTGCCGTCCGGCACCGGCTTCACGTCGCCGATCATGTCCGCGACCTTGCGGGTATTGGTGACTACCAGCTCGTAGGCTTCCTCCGGATCTAAATAATTAAATTCATCGAGCATTTCTGCCGTGGAGTGATAATACAGGGGCGGCTGATGATCCGCGTCTTTATATCCCTGCCCGGCCTGAAGAATGGCTCTAAAGGCCGCGTCCTCCGGTGACACGTAATGCACGTCCCCGGTGGCGACGACGAGCTTGTGCTTTTCCCGACCGAGGGCGATGATGGCCTTATTGATCTGAATCAAATCGTCATGAGTCAAATCGCCGTTTCGTTCCATAAATGCGTTGTTGCCCAAGGGCTGAACTTCGAAATAATCGTAAAAATCGGCAATTTGGTCGAGCTTGTGCTTCGGCACGTTTTCCTTGATCGCCGTGTAGAGCTCACCCGCCTCGCAGGCTGAGCCGATTAACAGATGCTCTCTGTGAGCCGCGAGCAAGGATTTGGGCAGCCGCGGCTTTTTGTAAAAGTATTCCACGTGGCTGGCCGACACAAGACGGTACAAATCGATGAGCCCCTCTTGATCCTTCGCGTAGATGATGATGTGGTAAGGCCGTTCGGTTTTAATCACCTGCTGCAGATCGATCAGGCTGTTGAGCGCCGTCGAGGTGTGCACCTCTTTTTCCTCGGCCAAGGCCATCAGGCGTACAAAAATCTTCGCGGAGCACACCGCGTCGTCAATCGCCCGATGGTGGTGACCCATGTCGATTTTGAAATAACTGGCCAGCTTCTTCAGATTGTGCCGCGCAATCGACGGAATGAGTGTCCGGGCCATCGCCAGCGTATCGATGTAGGTGATCTCATTGGGAATCTGATACTTGGCCATCGCAAGGCTTAAAAAGCCCATATCAAAATTAGCGTTGTGCGCCACGAGAATGCGGCCGTCTGCGTATTCCAAAAACTTGCGCAGCGCCTCTTCTTCCTCGAGACCGCCGGCCACCATTTGATCGGTGATGCTGGTCAGCTCGGTGATCTTCGCCGGGACCTTGCGGTGCGGATTGACAAAGGTCTGAAAGGTGTCGAGAATGTGTTTATTCTTGATCCGCGCCGCCGCAATTTCGATGATGGCGTCGCGCCCCGGATAAAGACCGGTGGTTTCTAAATCGAAAAAGACAAACTCGCCGTCAAAGGGCTCGTCCTGATTCCCAGTCGTAATCTTGACGCCATCGTTGACCAAATAGCCCTCCAGTCCGTACAGAACCTTGATGCCAGTTCCCTTGGTTTCCTTCATGATTTCCGGATAAGCCTGGACGACGCCGTGGTCCGTGATGCCGATGATGTCGTGGCCGAAATCCTTGGCCTGAGCGACGATTTTTTTAACCTTGCTCACCGCATCCATTGCAGAATACTGGCTGTGCATGTGCAGCTCGACCCGCTTTTCCGGCGCGTCGTCCGTGCGTTTCGGTCGTTCGGACTCGTCCATTTCTTCAATGACCTTCGGCGAAAGCAGCTTTTCATGAGCGTATTCGTCGTACGCGATGGTGCCTTCAATGTGCACCCACGTGCCATTCTTCAGCCGATCCTTGAGGGCGTCGGCGTTTTTCCCCGCGAAAATCTTGCAGGAAATCGAACCGGTGTGATCGCTGACTGCAAACTCGAGCAGCTGTTTCTCGTTTCTGAGCTCCCGGCTCTCAAAGTTGAAAATCTCACCCTCGTAGCCGTGACGGTCTTTATCGAGAGTCAGGTTGTCTTCAAAGTCGATATCTGCCATCTTTTCAACCGGTACTGTGAATTTTTTGCCTAAAATCATCGGTCCTGTGATAGTGGCTTGATCCTTATTCTTTGAAGAACCTGCTGCGGCGGCTGGTGCCCGGCGGGCCATTTCACGGTTGTCCGCCAGCGCCTGCTGAAGGCGCGCGTCGAGAGCCGAAAGTGGGGCGCTACTCTGCGCCCCTTCGACTTCGTCGGCCCCTTTTTTTTCTTTCGCTTCCGTTTCAACTGTCTTTTTGTCGTTTACAGGCTCGATGGGCTCACGCTTTCCCGTTTCGGGAAGTGCGGCCGCCTCTAAATCAAAAGATTCCGGTGGAAGTTCTGGGAGTTCCGGGGGCATTTCTGCCTCCAGCGCGTCGAAATCAACCGGTGGCAGATCGGGTATATCCTGATCAGCCTGGCGCTTCGCCGAATCGAATACCACCGTCAGCGATTTTGCAAAATCAAAAATAGTGGAAAGTTCCATCTGAACCCCGGCCGCGTCGGGCTGGGATTCAGACTCTGTCTGAAAGACAAAGGTCAATTCACATTGACTTTCGGAAATTTCCACTCGTTTTGAAGTCATATGATATTTTTCGCACAGGGCCTGATAGGCCTGCTGTTTTTGAGTCAGTTCATCCATATTTACATCTTTTCTATTTCTTCCATCATCGCATCGACGATCTGATCTTCTCTGACGGTTCTGAAAATCTGACCCTTCTTAAACAAGACGCCCTTGCCATTTCCGCCGGCGACGCCGATATCCGCGGCTCTGCCTTCGCCCGGGCCGTTGACTACACAGCCCATCACCGCGACCTTGAGATTCTTGTGAACGTTTTTGAGACGGCGGTTCATTTCTTCCGCGATGCCGATTAAATCAATCTGCGTTCTGCCGCAGGTCGGACAAGAGACGACCGTGATGCCCTGTTCTTTTTTGTCAAAGCGCCCAGCGGATTTAAGGATTTCTCTAGCGGTCTCGACTTCAGTGATCGGATCCCCTGTGACAGAAACGCGGATCGTATCGCCGATGCCGTTTAGAAGCAGATAGCCCATCGCGACAGAGGATTTAACCGCCGCGCTGCGCAGTACTCCGGCTTCCGTGACGCCGAGATGCACCGGAAAATCGTATTTTTCTGAAAACATCGTGTACGCGTCAATCGTCATCAATGGATCAGAGGATTTCAGCGAAACGACGATATCCGAAAACCCGTCATCCAGCAGATAAGCCATATGCCGTTCAGCGCTTTCGACCATGCCCGCGGCTGTCGGACCGCCGTATTTGTCGAGCAGTTCCTTTTCCAGCGAGCCGCCGTTGACGCCAATGCGGATTGGCGTGCCGTGCGCCTTCGCCGCGCAGACCACCTCGTGGACCTTTTCCCGTCCGCCGATATTGCCCGGGTTGATGCGCAGCTTATCGACCCCGCCTTCAATAGCCTTCAACGCGAGGCGGTAATCAAAATGAATGTCCGCCACCAGCGGAATCGAAATCCGCGCCTTGATTTTCGGAAGGGCTTCAGCCGCCGCTTCGTCCGGCACCGCCACGCGGATGATGTCACAGCCAGCCTCGGTCAGCGCCGCGATTTGGTTGACCGTCTGGTCCACATTGCGCGTGTCGGTATTGCACATCGACTGAATCGCGATTGGATGATCGCCGCCAATGGCCACACTACCAATTTGAACTGTTCTCGTTTTTCGTCTGTTAATCTTCATCTTTTTCCCTCTAATGCAAATACCTCAGCACATCGTTGACCGCCACCACGACGGAGAAAACCATCAGGCACGCAAAGCCGACGCCATTTAAAATCATCGCGGCTTTCGGCGACAAATCCCGTCTGGCAATCATTTCCGCTAGCGTTACAAGAATCTGACCGCCGTCCAGCGCCGGAAAGGGCAGCAGATTGATGATGCCCAAGTTAACTGAAATCAGCGCGCAGAACAACAGAAAGGACAGCACGCCGTGGCTCGCGAAATTGCCGACCATGCCGACCATACCGACCGGCCCCGCAAAATCGTTAAGGGAAAGTTTGCCGACGATGAGCTGGTGTAGGCTCTGATAAATCGCGCCGCTGAAGGACACGAAAAGTTTGGAACTGCTGACCAGCGAAGCGGGAAAGCTCTGGCCGCCCGCCAGATAAAGGCCAAACAAAATAATAAAAGCGAGAATCAGATTCATCAAAGGTCCCGCGAATAAAATGAGCAGCTTTTTGGCCTTTGAAATCTTCATAAAAGAGCGTTCCGGCGGCAGATCCTCCGGCACCCCGTATTCCTCAGCCAGCTCGCCGTCCGCGTCGTCCTCGCCCCACATTTGGCAGAAGCCGCCGATGGGCAGCGCGCGCACGGCAAAGACCGTCTCCTTCCCTTTGTGGGAAAAGAGGAGCGGTCCCATGCCAATCGAAAACTCCAGAACGTAAACACCGGCTCTGCGTGCCGCAATAAAATGCCCAAATTCGTGAACCACGACGAGCACGGTCAGCATCACCAGCGTCAGGATAATCATTAAAGCAATATTCATGGTTTAAAGTGTGGTAAATGTCAGCATCGCAAAAAGGTAGACAATCGGCAGCACGAAAATCACGCTGTCGAACCGGTCGAGGACACCGCCGTGTCCCGGCAGAAGCTTGCCGTAATCCTTGATGCCAGTTTTACGTTTGATCATCGACGCCGTCAAATCGCCAAACTGGGATACAATGCTCCCGACAACGCCTAAAATCGCGTAAGAAAAAATCGGCAGATCGAAGGAAAACTTCGCCCGCATCAGGATGCCGTAGGCTACGGTCAAAATTACGGCCGCAACGGTACCGCCTACTGAACCGGCTACGGTTTTATTCGGGCTGATTTCCGGGATCAGCGGCGTCTTGCCGAAAAACCGGCCGATGAAATAAGCCCCGGTATCCGTCACAAAGGCGATGATGAACACGAGCCAGAGGTAATACAGCCCCTGCGGAATGGCGTCGAACAGCTGCAGATGCCCCAGCATCAGCGGTACGTAAACCAAGCCAAAAACCGTCGCGATCGCGCGGTAAACGCTGTGTTCCTTCGAAAGGATTTCTGTGATAAAAACGACGATAAAGGAAATGAGCAGCGCCGGCACGGTGTACTGATAATCGAATTTCATCACAACGATCATAAATGCCGTGAGAATCAGCGGCAGCGCGTAGTGAATCGGCAGCTCCAGCTTTTTATTGACCGCGTGGACGTATTCGTGCATTCCGACCAGTGCCAGAAACAGCGTCAGGCCAAAGACAAAATAGCCGCCCAAGATGAGCAGAATCGCCAAAATGGGCACAAAAATCACTGCCGTAATAATTCGTTTTGCCATTTATTTAACCCCTCCATATCGTCTGTTTCGATGCTGATATTCGACGATCCATTTGTAAAAGCATTTTTCGTCGAAATCCGGCCACAAAATATCGTCAAAGATAAACTCGGCGTAGGCAATCTGCCAAAGCAAGAAATTACTGAGCCGTTTTTCTCCGCTGGTCCGAACGACGAGGTCCGGGTCAGGCTGACCCGCTGTGTACAGATAGCGGTCGATGAGCGCTTCGTCGATATGATCCGGCGAAATGCCGTCGTCCGCGATGCCCTTTACCGCGTGAACCAGCTCTTCCCGTCCGCCGTAGTTGAGGGCCAGATTTAAGATCATGCCCTGGTTGTCCGCGGTGTCGTCCAACATTTTCTTCGCCGCCTTCTGAACACCTTCCGGAAGGCCTGACATGTCGCCGATCACTCTGACACGGATGTCTCGGTCGTTCATCGATCTGATTTCATTTAAAAAGTAGCGGATCGCTAAATGCATCAGTCCGGATACTTCCTCGGCACTGCGTTTCCAGTTTTCCGTCGAAAAGGCGTACAGCGTCAGCACTTCTATGCCCAGATCCGACGCCGTCGTGATCGCCTTGCGGACGGCCTTCATGGCCGAACGGTGCCCAAAAACGCGGGGCATTTTCCGCTTGGTGGCCCACCGGCCGTTGCCGTCCATAATGATCGCGACGTGCCGAGGCAGCCGCGATTCGTCGATATTGTAACCGTCTATTTCCATATTGTCTCCAAATGCTTAGGCTTCCGCCTGTTTTCTCTTTTCTTTCTTTTCAAGATTCTTCCACGCCGTTTCAACCATCAGCTTGATGCGGTTGATCTGGTTGACTTCCGACGCGCCCGGGTCGTAGTCGATCGGCGCGATGTTGGCGTAGGGGTAGCGTCTGCGGATTGGCTTGATCATCCCCTTGCCCATGACGTGGTTCGGCAGGCAGGCAAAAGGCTGAACGCAGACGATATTTTCAACACCTGATTCAATCAATTCCATCATTTCGGCGGTCAGGAACCAGCCTTCCCCGCCCTGATTGCCGAGGGAAATGAGCTCGTCCGCTTTTTCCGCCTTCTTTTCGATGGTGGACGGCGCACTGAAGTGGCGGCTTTCGTTCAACGCCTGCTTCATGTTCTTGCGGTAATGTTCAACCACCTTGATGACCAGCTCATTAATGCGCTTAGCCTTGGCTGTCCCGGAGAGCACGTCGTGTTTATATATAGCATTGTACGAACAATACAGGAAAAAGTCAATGATGTCCGGCGAGACGACCTGGCAGCCTTCTTTTTCGAGCACCTTAACCAAGTTGTTATTCGCGGTCGGATGGTATTTAACGAGGATTTCCCCGACAATACCGACCTTCGGAATCGTCTTGTCGACGCGCGGCAGCTGATCGAATTCGCGGACGATATCCTGAACATTCTTCTTAAAGACGCGGGCGCGGGGACGAATGATGTTCGGGCGCACCTTTTGGCGCCATTTTTCGTAAAGCGCGTTGGCCGAGCCCTTGACCTTTTCGTAGGGCCGTGTCGCGTAAAGTACGCGCTGGAACAAATCGCCATAAACCGCGGCGATGACAATGCGGTACGCCATTGCCGGCGTAATGCTGAAGCCCGGATTGTCTTCGAGACCGACCGTATTAATCGAAACGACCGGCACTTGTTCCATCCCCGCTTCCTTCAGCGCCTTGCGGATAAAGCCGACGTAATTGGACGCGCGGCACGGACCACCGGTCTGAGACATGATGACCGACACGTTGTTCAAGTCGTATTTACCCGACTGAAGGGCCGCCATGATCTGCCCGACGGTCAGAATACTCGGGTAGCAGGCGTCGTTGTTGACGTAGCTTAAACCCGCGTCGACCGCCTTTTGGTCGACAGCCGGCAGCACTTCAAAGTTGTAGCCGCTGGCGTTCATCGCCGTCGAGAATAAATCGAAGTGAATCGGCGACATCTGCGGGCAGAGAATCGTGTGCTTTTTGCGCATTTCCTTGGTAAAGGGCACGCGCTTGGTCAATGATTTGCCCGGCACTTTGATATGATGCGCGTCGCGTTCGAGCAGGGCCGCCTTCAGCGAGCGCAGACGGATTCGAATGGCACCGAGGTTGCTGACTTCGTCGATTTTAATCAGCGTGTAGATCTTGCCCTTGTGTTCGAGGATTTCCTGGGTCTGTTCCGAGGTGACGGCATCCAGGCCGCAGCCGAAGGAGGTCAGCTGAACCAACGCCAGCTCGTTGTGTTCGGTGACAAATTCCGCTGCGCGGTACAGCCGGCTGTGGTATTTCCATTGATCCAGAACGCGGAGGGGCTGTTCACTCTTGCTTGAGGCCAGCGCCGCGACTGAGTCTTCTGTCAGCACCGCCATGCCCAGCGAGGTAATGACGTTGTCGAGGCCGTGGTTGATTTCCGGATCGACGTGGTACGGGCGGCCAGCCAGTACGATGCCCTTGCGCTTGTGCTGTCTCAGCCACTGCAGGGTTTCCTTGCCCTTTTCGAGCAAATCGCCCATGACCTGGTATTTTTCCGCGTAGGCTTTCTTTAACGCTTCGGTGACTTCTTCCTTGCTGACCCCTTCTTCGGCGAAAATTTCGGTAAGGCGTTCTTCGACCCGTTGATGGTTGTCCAGTGCCAAAAACGGATTCATGAACTTGACGTTTTGCTCCTTGATGCTGTCCATGTTGTATTTGATCGTTTCCGGATAGGACATGACGATCGGGCAATTGTAACAATTGTCTGCCGATTCGAATTCCTTTTCTTCGTATGCGATGCACGGGTACCAGATTTTCTTCACACCCTGATCGATCAGGTCTTGAATGTGACCGTGGGTCAGCTTTGCCGGATAGCAGACCGATTCCGACGGAATGCTGCTCATGCCCTTTTCGTAGATTTTGCGGGTAGATTTGGACGACAACACAACGCGATAGCCCAAATTCGTCAGGAAGGTGAACCAGAACGGGAAATTTTCGTATTGGTTCAGCGCCCGCGGAATGCCGATAGTGCCTCGAGTCGCTTCTTCTTCGGAAAGCGGTTTGTAATCGAAGAGGCGTTTGTACTTGTACTGATAAAGATTTGGGACGTTGTCCTTGTTGCGCACGCCGCCGGCGCCGATTTCGCAGCGGTTGCCAGTCACGTGGCGGCTTCCGTCGGCAAAAATGTTGATGGTCAGCTGACAGTTGTTGCTGCAGCCGCCGCAGCGTCTGTGCTTGATAGTCGTCGTAAAGGAATCCAGTTCATCTGCTTTGAGCACCGTACTCGTCGTGCCTTCCTGCCATCTTTCCTTGGCGATCAGTGCCGCGCCGAAGGCGCCCATCAGGCCGGCCACATCTGGACGGATGACGTCGCGCCCTGTGATTTTTTCAAAAGCTCTGAGCACCGCGTTGTTGTTGAAGGTGCCGCCCTGAACGACGATGTTCTTGCCCAAATCCTTCGGGTTGTGAACCTTGATGACTTTCTGGAGGGCGTTCTTGATGACCGAGTAGGAAAGCCCGGCTGAGATATCCCCGACCGACGCCCCTTCCTTCTGGGCCTGTTTCACCTTCGAGTTCATGAAAACCGTGCAGCGCGTCCCCAAATTGGAGGGGGTCTTCGCTTCCAGCGCCGATTCGACAAATTCGTTCATCTGGAGATTCAACGACTTGGCAAAGGTTTCGAGGAACGAGCCGCACCCGGAGGAGCAGGCTTCGTTCAAAATGATGCTGTCGATCGCGCCGGAACGAATGCGCATGGCCTTCATGTCCTGGCCGCCGATATCCAGAATGAAGTCGACGTCCGGCTTGAAATAGCTCGCGCCCTTGAAATGGGCCATCGTTTCAACTTCGCCGATATCGACTTTCAGCGCAGACTGAATCAAGCCTTCGCCGTATCCGGTGGAGGCCGCGTTGGCAATGTAAGCGCCGTCAGGCAGCTTGCGGTAAATATCCTTTAAGATGTCGATGGCCTTTTTCAGCGGACTGCCTTCATTGCTCGAATAATAGCTGTACAGCAGCTCGCAGTCCTTCCCAATAACCGCCGCCTTCGTCGTGGTAGAACCAGCATCGATCCCGAGGTAGACCGGTCCTTTGTAAGCCGTCAAGTTGCCGCGTTTGACCTTGTCGCGACTGTGGCGTTCGAGGAAGGTGTCCAGCTCTTCCTGATCCTTAAACAGCGGATCGAGATGACCCAGTCCGATTTCGTCTTTAAAGGGCTTGTCCATGCGTTCAAGGAGTTCGGAGAAGGCGATCACCGGCTGTTTTTCGCTGGCGTAAGCCGTCCCTAAAGCGACAAACAGGTTGGAATTTGCCGGAAATTCCACTTCTTCCGGCTTAAGTTTCAGGGTTTCGATAAAGCGCTGGCGCAGCTCGGACAGGAAGTACAGCGGGCCGCCCAAAAAGGCCACGTGCCCTTCGATCGTGTGGCCGCAGGCCAGACCGGAGATCGTCTGGTTGACCACAGCCTGCAGCACAGACGCGGCGATGTCTGCCCTTTCTGCCCCGTCGTTGATCAGCGGCTGAATATCCGTCTTCGCAAAGACCCCGCAGCGCGACGCGATCGGGTAAATTGTCGTGTGCTTCTTGGCCAGCTCGTTGAGCCCTGCAGCATCAGTCTTGAGCAATGCAGCCATCTGATCGATGAAGGCGCCGGTCCCACCGGCACAGGTGCCGTTCATCCGCTGTTCCACACTCGCGCCAAAGAATGTGATTTTCGCGTCTTCGCCGCCCAGCTCAATGGCACAGTCCGTTTCTGGAATTTTTTCTTCGACGGCACGGGTACCGGCCACCACTTCCTGAATAAATGGAATATCCAGCCAGTTCGCTGCTAACATCCCGCCGGAGCCGGTAACTGACACGTGTGCCCTGAAATCGCCCAGTTCTTTAGTGACATCCTTCAGCAGATTGCTCATGCTCTGCTGAATATTTGAGCGGTGTCTGCGGTAATCGCTGAAAATAATCTGATCATTTTCATCGAGGATGACGATTTTAATCGTCGTTGAGCCTACATCGAGGCCCATTCTGTAAGTTTCACTCATGGATTTCTCTTCTTTCTGTAAATTTCTATCTGTAGATTTCTATTTCACGATAAATCGGGATTTTCAAATTATCGGTGTATTATATCGCAAACATCTTTAGAATGCAATTAAATCTCGATAATCTTTGTCCACTTATTGAGCGACGTATCTCTGCCCGACAGACTGCCGCTGCCACTTAAATTTTTTTAATGAAAAATAAACGATTATTGATTATACTTTTATTAAAATATTGTACAGAAATCTAATGAAGAAACCACAGGAAAAAACGATGAGTGATCAAATTAATAAAGAAGTCTTCGGCAGCCGCCTGAAGCAATTAATGAAATCCTACGGCGAAACCACCTACTCACTGGGAGCCCGCTTTAATCTTTCGCCGCCGAGCATCTCCCGGTATACCCGAGCCGAAATGGCGCCGAAAATGACAACGATTTACGCCCTGGCCGATTATTTTGATGTCAATCCCAAATGGCTGATGGGACAGTCCGTCTCGATGTACCAGTCCGACATTCTCGACGACAGCGACATCAACGCGGATCACAGCTTAATCGACATTTCGGTATTCGATGAAATCCGCTACGATCTGCCTATTTTCTCCAACCACCGCCTCAAGGAAGCGCTGCATCTGCCTCTCAGCCGTTTAAGTAAGTGGGGGCCGGTTTTTGGCTACCGCATCCCAGACGACACGATGGCGCCCGTTCTCAGACCAGGGGATTTGGTTGTCATTCGCCTGAGCACAGACATCAAATCGGGAAACGCCGTCGCGTTCCACGTCAACCGCCAAAACATGATGATTCGAAAGGTCATCGTTCAAGGGGGACAGATCATCGCTCAGCCGCTCAATCCTTCGGCTGACGCCGCCTGCTACCAGATCAATAAAAATCACGTCCAGTTTATCGGGCGGGTGGTCTACTGTCTGCACCGGGAGGAAACCTATTTTGACGCATAAAAAAAGCTTGGCCAATTGGTCAAGCTTTTTTTGATTAGATCTGTAAGCCGAGTTCTGTTTAAATGATCATCTATCTCGTTTTGCTGTCACCAGCAAACTCAAGCGACCTACCTGAGAGCAGCGACGGGCCGCCGCCTTTTAACGCTCGTTCTTGGTCTTGCTCCGAATGGGGTTTACCCAGCTGGCGAATTACTTCAACCACTGGTGAGCTCTTACCTCACCCTTTCACCCTTACCGCAGATGCGGCGGTTTACTTTCTGTTGCACTTGCCTTAAAGTCACCTTTACCGGACGTTATCCGGCATCCTGCCCTGTGGAGCTCGGACTTTCCTCAGAGTTGCCTCCGCGATCATATGATCTAGTCGCATTATATTATACGCAGACGCGCTTTGAATTTCAAGCTTTTTATTCCTTGAAGGTGCCCATTTCAAAGGCTTCCTGGCCATCATCGGCTTCTGTGCCGGCGTCAGCCCCATCTGCTTCTTCCCCGTCGCCATCCTGATTGAGGATGAGGTTTCTCACCTTCTGTTCGATTTCATCGCACAGATCCGGTTTATCCTCTAAGATCTGACGGACCTTGTCACGCCCCTGGCCAAGGCGTTCGCCGTCGTAAGAGAACCAGGAACCAGATTTTTTCACGATATCAAGGTCGACGGCGCGGTCGAGCACATCCCCTTCGTGGGAAATGCCTTTGCCGTAGATAATATCGAATTCCGCAGTCTTAAAAGGCGGTGCCATTTTGTTTTTGACGATTTTGACACGGGTGCGGTTCCCGATGGACTCGCCGTCTTTTTTGATTTGATCGATGCGGCGCACATCGATTCTGACCGAAGAGTAAAACTTCAGTGCGCGCCCACCCGTTGTGACTTCCGGGTTTCCGTAGACAATGCCGACCTTTTCTCTAAGCTGATTGATGAAAATCGTCGCCGTGTTGGCGTTCTTGATGACCCCGGTAAGTTTTCGAAGGGCCTGAGACATCAATCTCGCGTGAAGCCCGACGTGAGAGTCGCCCATGGTGCCGTCGATTTCTGCCCGAGGGACCAAAGCTGCAACCGAGTCAACCACTGCGACGTCGATGGCGCCGCTTCGCAGCAGGGCCTCTAAAATTTCAAGGGCCTGTTCGCCGGTATCAGGCTGAGAAATAATCAAATTGTCGATGTCGACGCCGAGATTAGCCGCATAGATCGGATCCAGCGCGTGTTCCGCGTCGATAAAGGCCGCATTGCCGCCGGCCTTCTGGCACTCAGCAATGATGTGCAGCGCCAGAGTCGTCTTCCCTGAGGATTCTGGACCGTAGATTTCGGTGATTCTCCCCTTCGGAATGCCGCCGATGCCGAGAGCCATATCGATACTCAGCGACGAGGTCGAAATCACGTCGACATTTTTCTGCGCGCTGTCACCGAGACGCATCACAGCGCCTTTGCCGTAGGTCTTTTCAATATTTTTCAGCGCAGTGTCCAGCGCTTTTTTTCGTTCTTCCTGATCTAAAATTGGAACGACCGGTTCCAAAGGTTTTTCTTTCTTCGCCATGCGCATTCCTCCTTATCTATTTAACATTACAATAAAATCTCTCGAATGAGTCCGAAGACCTTCACCGCTGTCCGAGTCTGGATCATCCGACGGTTGCCTCTAAATTTGCAAGTCTGGGTTTCGGTTTTGCCGCCGGCGCAGACCGAGATGTTGACCGTGCCTGACGGCTGACCGTCATCTTCTTCCTCGCGAATATCGGAAACCGCAATGTTGACGTCGCAGTCGGAAATCCGCGCCAAATTTTCAGCCATCGCCCCAGCCGTTTCCGCGCTGTCCGCGCCCTTGGCTTTCAGCAGCGCCGGATCTAAATCCAAAAACTTAACTTTCATCTGATCGTCCTCGACGGTCAATCCCAGCTTATACACCTTTGCGATGTCATCGATGCCCGACAGGACTGAGCCCGCGATGCCACCTGTTCCGGAATCGGCTATCGCTAACGTCATGCCCTTCTTAATCAAAAGATCCGCCGCTGTTTGAGAAAGGGATTCGCTGGAATGGGCGAAAATGTGCTGTCCAAAACGCCTTTCGATTTCATCAGCGTATTGGTCGAGCAGACGGTTCATTGCGTCTGGATCGGTGCCGTTCGCCGTCACGCGGATCAGCACTTCCCCGGGTTTTGCGTAGGTTGCGATGGTCGGATTAGTCTGTCCGTCGACCAAGTCGAGAATAGACTGCTCGACCATGGATTCACCGAGATCGCAGATATTGAAAAATCTGGACAGCACCAGCTGATGGGTCTGCTTTTTCAAAGCCGGAATCACCGACAAATCGAGCATTGTCTTCATTTCTTCCGGGGGGCCCGGCAGCATGAACACCTGCAAATTGTCCTTTTTGATGTAGATGCCCGGCGCGGTGCCCCGCGTGTTGTCGATGGCTTCTGCCCCTTCTGGAATGTCGCATTGTCTGAAATTATTTTCGGTCATCGTGTAATTGTAACGGTCGAAATGGGCTTTCAGATTTTCAACCTGATGCTGATCCCGCACCAAGGGCATGCCAAAATAATCCGCAATGGTTTTTTTGGTCAGATCATCCTGGGTTGGTCCGAGCCCGCCGGTCACAATGATCACTTCACTGCGGTGGGCCGCGATATCAAAACAGGCTTTTAATCGTTCCGGGTTATCGCCGATGGTCGTCTGGTAATGCACCGCCGCACCGATTCGCGAGAGCTTCCCTGAAATGTACTGCGCATTGGTGTTAAGGGTTTCGCCCGTCAGCAATTCTGTACCGACGCAGATGATTTCGCAATCCATTGATTTTTCCTTCTTTCGTCAATTTTATAGTCAAAAAAACGCCTGATTGAACCAGACGTTTTAAAAATACTTATTTGGATTGAATAACGTTTTTGTTATTCACAAAATATTCAATTCCGGAAATAATGGTCAGGGCCAGCGCCACATAAATCATGATATTGCCAAGCAGCCACAGCGGATAAATGTCTGGCAGCCAGGCGCTCAGAATCATCAGAATGATTGTAATCATCTGAGAAACCGTCTTGGCCTTGCCAAGTTTCCCAGCTGCGATGACGACGCCCGACGAAGCGGCCAGCGTTCTCAAGCCGGTAATGGCAAATTCGCGCGCAATGATGATAATGACAATCCAAGCAAAAATCTGGTGCGATTCCACTAAGCAGATGAATGCGGAAGCCGTCAACAGTTTATCGGCCAGCGGATCCATAAATTTCCCAAAATCCGTGATCAGATGGCGGCTTCTCGCAATATGACCGTCAAGATGATCGGAATAAGATGCAACACAGAATATGATCAATGCAATCAATTGATGCTGCGGAAAATTAATTTCCATTGCTGCAACAAAGAACGGAATGCAGATCATTCTGAAAATCGTGATTTTATTTGGTAGATTCATTTATTACCTCCCCTATTAAATCAAATCCAATCGCGTCTACGATTTTCACCCGATAAAAATGGCCTGGTTTGGGCTGCGAGGTCTCGATAATGACGTCGCCGTCGATTTCAGGAGCGTCTCCCCACGTTCTGCCGATCGCGATGCCGTTTTCGTCAATCTCGTCGATTAAAACCGTCATTTCCTGGTCGATCCACCGGGTACTCCACTGGGTCGAAATGGCCTCCTGCTGCTCGTAAATCCGCCGAATTCTCTCTTCTTTGACGTCTTCGTCAATTTGATCCGGCATCTCTGCAGCGGGCGTCCCTTCCTCCTGGGAGTACGCGAAGGCGCCTAAACGCTCAAACTTCAATTCACCCAAGGTTTGAAGCATCGCGTCAAACTGCGCTTCGCTTTCGCCAGGGAAACCAGCAATGACAGTCGTTCTCAAAACCGCATCAGGACATTTTTTCCTAATCAAATTTACTTTACCATAAATTTCTTTTTTGTCAATGCGGCGGCCCATTCTGTGCAGAATCTTGTCTTCGGTGTGCTGAATCGGCATATCGAAATAGGGACAGATGTTATCGTGGCGGTTGATCACATCGAGCAGCTTTTCGTCGATGCCTTCTGGATACATGTACAGAAGCCTGATCCACGTAAAGGGAATGCGTCCAGCCAGCTCATCGAGCAGATCCGCCAAATCGTAATCGCGATTCAAATCCACGCCGTATTGGGTCAGATTCTGCGCAACGAGAATCAACTCCCGAACGCCGCTGTCGTAAAGGGTCTGCGCCTCTTTGAGAATCGTCTCAGGCGATCGGCTGCGGTGCCGCCCCCGAATATTCGGGATCGCACAATAGGTACAATGATTGTCGCAGCCTTCGCTGATCTTTAGGTATTCCGTCGTCTGCCCTTTTTTAACGTAGCGCTTTTCGCTTTCCTGTCGGATTTGGGCGCTTGTATAGATTTTGCCGTCTTCTTTATTTTGAATGATGTCCGGCAGATCGTCGATCTGATTGACGCCGATGAAATAATCGACCTCAGGCAGCTCAGCCTTGAGCTCCTCGGCGTATCGCTGCGCCATACAGCCCGCCACGACAAAGGTCTGGCAGTTCTCCTCCGGATGGGTCCGGTAAGGCAGCAGATCGAAAATCATCTCAATCGACTGTTTTTTGGCCGCCTCGATGAAACAGCAGGTATTGACAATAATCAGCGACGCCTCGGACGGGTCGTCTGTCAGCGCGTAACCGCGCTGGAGCAGGCCGCCGACCATGTTTTCGCTGTCCACAGTGTTTTTATCGCAGCCCATGGTTTGAACAAATACGGTTTGATCAGCCATGATAATTCTCCCTTGACATTAACAGCTTGCGCGGCTTGCTGCCGTTCGGCCCGGAAATGATCCCGCGGTCTTCCAATTCGTCGATGATGCGGCCCGCTCTGGCGTAGCCGACTCTCAACTTCCGCTGGACCATCGACGTCGAAATCTGTCCGTTTGTAAAGGCCAGCTCAGCCGCCTTCGGAAACAGTTCATCTACCGATTCTTCGGTCTTCGCTTCCTCGGTGGCCGTTTCCGCCGCTTTGATTTCCTCTTCGATATGTGCATCAAAGGTCGGCTTGGCGCCTTGAGAGACCGCCGCAACAACCCGGTTGATTTCGGCGTCCGACACAAATGTGCCCTGAACACGAAGCGGCTTCGATTTGCCAACTGGGAAATAGAGCATATCGCCCTTGCCCAAAAGCTTTTCAGCGCCGACCTGATCGAGGATGGTACGGCTGTCTGTATTAGATGCTACAGAGAAGGCGATTCTCGAAGGAATATTCGCCTTGATCAGCCCGGTGATGACGTCGACCGATGGCCGCTGCGTCGCGATGACCAGATGGATGCCGCAGGCTCGAGCGAGCTGAGCAATCCGGCAGATCGCACTTTCGACTTCTTTCGGCGAGGTCATCATCAAATCCGCCAATTCGTCGATGATGATCACAATGCGCGGCAGCTTCTTCTGGCCTTCGCTTTCGGCCTTCTGATTGTAGCCCTTGATGTCTCTGACGCCGGCGTCTCTGAACAGCTGGTAGCGGTCCGTCATTTCCTTGATGCCCCAGTTCAGGGCATAAGCCGCCTTTTTCGTGTCCGTGACCACCGGAATCAACATGTGGGGTAAGGCGTTGTAAACATTGAGCTCGACCATTTTCGGGTCGATCATGATAAAACGCAGCTCTTCAGGACTTAACTTGTAAATCAGCGAAATGATCATCGTGTTGATGCAGACTGATTTCCCTGAGCCCGTCGCCCCAGCGATCAAAAGGTGAGGCATCTTCGAGATGTCGCCGATGACGTTCTGCCCTGACAGGGTTTTCCCCAGTGCAAAAGGCAGCTTCGCCTGTGACTTCTGGAAAATCGGCGTGTTGATAATGTCGCCCAAAGCGACCACTTCGCTGACCGCGTTGGGCACTTCGATCCCAACGGCTGATTTTCCGGGGATCGGCGCTTCCATTCGAATGTCACTAGTCGCCAATCTCAGCGCTAAATCATCAGACAGCGCGACAATTTTGCCGACCTTGACGCCGGATGCCGGCTGCACTTCGAAGCGGGTGATCGACGGTCCGACGTCAACGCCGACGATTTTAGCGTCGACCTTAAAATCTTTGAGCGTCGATTCGATTTGATGGGCTTTTTTCACCACATCTTCTTTTTTATTGCCCTTGTTGTGAACGCCGGGGTTGAGCAGCGCCACGTCAGGCTTGTGGTACGCCGCTGTCGGAGCGGTCGTCGAAGGGCTCGGTATCTCCCCCGAGTCGTCACCGCCTTCCTCAGACGCATCGTCAAAGGGGACGCTGTCGTCAGCCGCATCCGGCACTTCATCTTCTTCCGGTTCAGGTACAGCCGCTTCTTCCGCTTGGCGCAGCCGGTCGTTGCGTTCTGCCCGAGCTTCGCGTTTCAAATCCTCATCGTCCAATTGGTCGATGACGTCGTCAATGTTGACGTACTGTGTGTTGACTGAGACCTTGCCGATGTCGCTGGGATTGAACAAATTGTCGTAATTCTGATCTTCCAGCTCTTCCTGCTGGCGTTTCAGTTCCGCTTCCTTGCGCATCTTGGCCAGTTCTCGTTCTTCCTTCATGGTTTTGACGCGTTCTTCAACCGCTTCTTGACTCTGGGCCTTCAGGCGGCCAAAGAATCCCGGCGAGACAATCGTGATGATTTTATAAATTTCAAAAATGAATAAAGCCAATAAAAGAATGATTGTGCCCGGCCGCTTAATAATCGTCATGAAAATATAAGCCAGCAGCAGTCCAAAGATACCGCCGTAGGCGTTCGCGCCCTTGAGCGGCAGCGTGAACATATCCAATAATGTGTACTGCATCATGTGCGGCACACCCATGCTGAACATGATGAGCAGGTTCGAGAGCAGCAATGCGACGTAGCCCATCAGGCTCCCGTTTTTCTTCCAATTTTGGACAAAAATCATGACGCCGACTACCACGAAGTACATACAGTAAATGACGGAGACATTGCCGAAAATGTAGCGGATCACGCTTTTGCCCCAGATCCGGTCGAATAGCGTCGGCGTTGCCGTCGAGTAAGAATAAGCGCTGTACAACGCAATCGCGATAACCAAAATGCCTATCAGCCGCGCTTGACTCGGTGTCATTTCCTGATTTTCTACTTTTTTCGTGCGCTTTGCTGTGTTTTGAGCTGCCGGTTTTGTTTTCTTCCGGCTTTTAGTCTGCTTTTTTCTTGCCATCGTACTTCACCATCCTATCTGATTCAATCTAATGGCATGAAGCCGGCAGGTGTCGTACCCTGCCGGCTCACTGATGAACAAATTGTGTTTCAAGATCACTCTGCGATTAATCCGCGTCCTTCGGCAGGCATGCCTTGCGGGACAGATTAATGCGGCCTTGATCGTCAATTTCAATGACTTTAACCGTCACTTCATCGCCGATTTGGACCACGTCTTCTACGCGGTTGACACGATGATTGGCTAATTTAGAGATGTGGATCAAGCCATCCTTGCTGCCTGGAATATCGACAAAAGCGCCGAATTTCATGATCCGGACAACCTTGCCCTTCACCACTTCGCCAACCTGCACTTCGTGAACCACGTCGTCGACCATCTTAAGCGCCTTGTCTGAAGAGGCCTGGTCGACTGCAGCGATGTAGACGGTGCCGTCTTCTTCAACTTCGATCTTCGCGCCGGATTCATCCTGGATGCCAATGATCGTTTCGCCGCCCTTGCCGATGAGATCGCGGATCTTTTCTGGATCAATGTGAATTGTCGTGATGTGCGGCGCGTACGGCGAAATTTCAGCTCTCGGTTCAGAAATCGCTTCGTTCATGATGCCGAGAATGTGCATCCGGCCGTCCTTCGCCTGCTTCAGGGCCTGGGTTAAAATTTTCCGATCGATACCGTGAACCTTGATATCCATCTGAATGGCGGTGATACCGTCTTTCGTTCCAGCTACCTTGAAGTCCATATCGCCCAGGAAGTCTTCCATCCCTTGAATATCAGTTAAGATCGCGACCTGGTCGCCTTCTTTAATCAGCCCCATTGCACAGCCTGCAACGGCCTTTTTAATCGGCACACCTGCAGCCATCAGTGCGAGAGATGAGCCGCAGACTGAAGCCTGAGAGGTTGAGCCGTTGGAGCTCAATACTTCGGAAACCACGCGGATCGCGTACGGGAATTCTTCTTTAGACGGCAGTACCGGCAGCAGCGCACGTTCTGCGAGGGCGCCGTGTCCGATTTCCCGGCGTCCAGGGCCGCGGCTTGGCTTCGTTTCGCCGACCGAATAGCTCGGGAAGTTGTACTGATGCATGTAGCGTTTTTCCGTTTCCGGTTCAAGGCCGTCGAGCACCTGAGCTTCCTTCAAAAGACCTAAGGTCGCCACAGAGCAGACCTGGGTTTCGCCGCGTGTGAACAAGCCGGAGCCGTGAACCCGCGGCAGGTAATCGATTTTGGCGCTGACCGGACGGACTTCCGTCATCTTTCGATTGTCCGGGCGGATATGATCGTTGAGAATCAGGCCGCGGACTTCTTCGCGTTTAATGCCATTGATGACCATGTCGATTTCGGCTTGATGATCCGGATCCAATTCACCGAAATGCTTCGATGTTTCGTCGATCAAATCGTTCATCGCGTCGATGCGTTCGTCTGCGTCTGCGATGTGAACCGCGTCATGCATCCGTGTGCCCATATAATCCTTGATATTCGCTTTCAGTTCTTCTGTGGGTTCCTGAAGCGGATAGTCTGCCTTCGGCACGCCGACTTCTGCGACAATTTCGTCGATAAAATCGATGATCTTCTTGATTTCTTCGTGTGCGTACAGAATCGCGTCGAGCATCGTTTCTTCGTCGAGCTCGTTGGCACCAGCTTCAACCATCATGACCGCGTTTCTCGTTCCGGCAACCGTCAGATTTAATTCGGAAACCTGTTTCTGATCCCACGTCGGGTTCAGAATGAATTCGCCGTCGATTAAACCAACCTGAACGGCAGCTGTTGGGCCGTCGAAGGGCAGGTCAGAAATAGACAAAACAATCGACGATCCGATCATCCCAACGAGTTCTGACGCGCAGTCCATATCATCAGACATGACCATCGTGACGACGTGCACATCGTTGCGGAATGTTTTCGGGAACAGTGGGCGGATCGGACGGTCGATCAGGCGGGAGAAAAGAATCGCCTGATTGGTCGGACGGCCTTCACGTTTTAAAAAGCCGCCTGGAATCTTCCCGACAGCGTACTGTTTTTCGACATAATCGACCGAAAGCGGGAAAAAGTCAGTTCCTTCCCGAGGTTCTTTTGAGACAGCCACATTGCATAACAGGCTCGTGTCCCCATAGCGCACCATTGCAGCTGCTTTGGCCAGACGGGCCACTTCGCCGATTTCCACACGGAACGGACGGCCTGCAATCTGTGTTTCAAATACCTTTGTCTCAGAAACTTTCATTGTACCTCCTCAAATGATACGATAACCTGTCATTTCAGTATTTTCTCTGAAATAACAAAAAGGGCGGAACACTCCGCCCAATAAAAATAATTATTTTCTTAATCCCAATCTTGCGATCAGTTCACGATAACGATTGATGTCTTTCTTTTTCAAATAGCCTAACAGGTTGCGGCGCTGGCCGACCATTTTGAGCAGGCCTCTTCTTGAATGAAAGTCTTTCTTGTGAACAGCAAAATGCTGATTTAAGTCATTAATGCGGTAAGTCAGCAGCGCGACCTGGACTTCCGGGGAACCGGTGTCGCCTTCGTGGGTGCCGTATTCTTTGATAATCTGTTCTTTCTGTTCTTTCGAAATCATATTCACTACTCCTTTTGGTTGATTTCCCTGTTCCTAGTATGTCGTCGGAGTGATTCGCCAAACCAAGAACAGGCTTGAATGTGTGTATTCTATCATTTCAATTATCGTTTGTAAAGCCTTTATTTATCGGAATTTTCGGATGTGCCGTGGACGTATCGATCAATTAATTTTTCACAAAGATCCAGCGTTTTTTCAGGCGAATAATTTTTCGCGGCCTCGTTCATATTGTCCGAAATTTCATCGGCAATGTTCTTGTGATCCATCAATAAATCGACAAGCTTTGGCAGTTCGTCAATATCTTTAACGAGGATGCCCATGCCGGTTTTTTCGAGAAATTTCGCGTTTTCCTCTTCCTGGCCGGGATATGTGTAGGGAATGATCATCGGCGTACCTTTGAGCATTGCCTCCGTCGTCGTCAAACCGCCCGGCTTTGAAACGATAATATCGGATGAGTCCATCAGCTCAGAGATATTTTCGACGTAGCCGAAAATATCCACGCGGGTGTGGGCATTGACCTTTAGGGTGTCGTAAGGGATCTGCGCCAGCTTCGCTCTCATTTCCTCGTTGTGGCCGCAAACAACCATTAAATGAATCGCTGCCTGTGTCAGGATTAAATTTCGAAAAGCCGGCTCGATGCGGCCGGTGCCCAGGCTGCCGCCCATCAGCAGCACGGTTCCCTTGATATTTTTGTCTTTTGGCGTTTTCGAAGATCCCTTTTCATTAAAGGCAGCCCGAACCGGGATGCCGTAAGGGTAAATGATGTCCGGCGCTATGCCGCGTTCGATCATATCCTGCTTGGTATAATCGCTGCCAACCACATAGGCATCGACATTCTGACTGCGGTACACGCCGTGAAATTTGTAATCCGTAATAAAGGACAAAACCGGCGTGTGAAAAGCGCCCATCCCCTTGAGCCGTCCCAAAACATTGGTGACAAAGGGATGGGTTGAAATGAGAAGCACAGGCGAATCGTTCAGGATCATCGACAAAATCTCCGGCGAGATGATGGATGTGCCGATATGGAAAATTGCCCGTTGAAATGGTGTCATTTTATCAAATTGCCGGTAAAGCAAATCGTAAAATTTCGGCGTATTCTCGACCATCCGTCGATATCCGCCTGTGATCATTTTGTTTAACGTCCTGGACGACTGTTCAAAGGTATCTATAATCCGCGCGTCATAGCCGCGGCCCTCAAGACCCTTTTGAATGGTCCGAGCGGCTAGATTGTGTCCGCCGCCCGTCGACGCGGAAAAAATTAAAACAATGCGTTGATCACTCATAAATTTAAAGTTTAGTCGTCAAAATCCTTTGAAAATCTGTAGTTGACGCGCATCAGTTTGCCGCCCACTTTCTTTTCTCTATGCTTTTCCAACGCGTAGATTACACCGATTCCCAAAGTCAATCCTGCCACAACAGCGCCAAAGGCTGCAAATATCTTTTTCATTGTAAGTCCTCCTATTTTTATCGGTAATACTTTCTATTTACTTCGCAGAAGGGTCATTCGCTAAAAACAACGTCCCTGCGTTTTCGCCGCCTACAATTTTGTACAGCACGTTAATATCCTCACCGGATGTAATCAGCGTCGGAATGCCATGTCCGGTCGCGTAGCGCGCCGCCTCGAGCTTCGTGATCATGCCGCCGGTTCCCAGCTTCGATGCGGAGCTGTCGCCTAACGCCATCAGCTGCGGCGTCATTTTTTCAACGACCTCAATGCGTTTTGCGTCATCAAATTTGAAAGGGTCCTTGTCGTACAGCCCGTCGACGTCGGATAAAATGACAAGCCCATCGGCGCCGATCAAATTCGCCGTCATCGCTGAAAGACGGTCATTATCGCCAAAGCGTTCCTCTTCAATTTCGTCGGTCGAAACCGCGTCATTTTCGTTGACGATCGGGATGATCCGCTCTCTTAAGAGCGCCGCAAAGGTGTGCATCGCGTTGTGACGCTTGATTTTATTGTAGAACACGTCTTTCGTCAGCAGAATCTGCGCGACGTTCTGGTAATAGCTGTCGAAAGAGCGGTGATACAATTCCATCAAGAGCCCCTGCCCAACCGAAGCGGCCATCTGTTTTTCCTCAAGAGTCGAGGGGCGGGTTTCCATCCGCAGACGATGCATCCCGCATCCAATGGCACCGGATGAGACCAAAATGATACGGCGTCCCTCGTTTTCGAGATCGGTGAGCACGCGGGCCATCTGATCCATTTTGTGCAGATCGACGGTGCCGTTCTCATGGGTCAGCGAGGTGGTGCCGATTTTTATCACGAGAATCTGAGCATCAGCCAAATTGTCATGCATAAATTATCCTCCAATTCCCTGATATTTTCGTTAAACTCATCCCAGTTTAGCAAATTTATTTTAAAAGTTCAAGATCACGCAAAATACTGTTCAGCTTCAGCCCGAAGGGTTTTGGCCGCCTGATAAGGATCGGGCTGGGCAAACAGCGCCGAGATCACGGAAATCCCGCAGATTCCGCTGCCGGACAGCTCTTTCATATTGTCCGCTGTGATGCCGCCGATCGCGACAACTGGAATGTCCACCGCCTCGCAAATCGCCTTCAAGGTCGCGGCGTCAACCGCGTCGGCATCGTCTTTGGAGCCGGTCGGAAAGACCGCGCCGACGCCAAGGTAGTCAGCGCCGTGGCGTTCTGCTTCGAGGGCCTCTTCGACCGTTGAAGCCGACACCCCGATGATTTTATCATCGCCTAAACGTCTGCGCACGTCGCCGGCGGCCATATCACTCTGTCCCACGTGCACACCGTCCGCGCCGATTGCCTTGGCAATTTCGACGTTGTCGTTGATAATAAAGGGCACATGATAAGCCGCGCAAATCTTTTGGATGACCTCGGCTTCTCGTTTAAATGCGTCAGTTTCGAGATGCTTTTCGCGCAGCTGAATGAACGTGGCGCCGCCTTTAAGGACAGCTTCAACATCGTCTGAAAGCTTTTTATTTCCGAGCCATCTGCGGTCGGTGATCGCGTAAAGTCTGAGGTCTTCCGGTCTTACTTTATTTTGTTTCATATTTTGCCTCCTGATCCAATGTCTTGCCGTCCATATGATAAATCGCGTCAATAATGCGTCTGCAGTAGGTCGCATTGCCTTCGTAGGGCGCCAAATGACCGTAGGCGATTTCTCCGGCTACCCCCATTGTGCACACAGCGGCAGCCGCGGCGTAAAGCCGTTCTGATTCGGGTGCGGCGGCAGCAAAGGCCGTCATCAATCCCGAAAGCTGGCAGCCTGTCCCGGTGATTCTGCTCATTTCAGCGCGCCCATTGCGAATGACAAAGGCTTCATCGGCACTGCAGACCAAATCGATTGCGCCGGTCGCGACGACGATACTGCCGGTTTCTTTTGAAAAAGCCTTTAAAAAGGCGATAGACTGATCCAAATTTGCCTCAGTGACCGCGTCGCCTACATCGGCGTCAACTCCCCGCGCTTTGCCCGACTGATTGGCTAGTGCCCGAATTTCCGAGATGTTGCCGCGGACAATATCCGGTTTAATTTCTTCTAAGATATGCTGCGCCGTCCGCGTGCGGAGCGAACTGGCGCCTGCGCCGACCGGGTCAAGCAGCACGACGTGATTTAAGCGTTTCGCTTCATCTCCGGCGATCATCATGCTTTCGATCGTGCGGTGATTGAGCGTGCCAATGTTGATGTTGAGCCCGCCGCAGATTGCCGTGATGTTTTTCACTTCATCCACTTCATCGGCCATAATCGGGCTGGCACCGCAGGCCAAAATAATATTGGCCACATCATTCACCGTCACGTAATTGGTAATGTTATGAATCAAAGGCTGTTTTTCCCGCGTTAAGTCGACGTATTTTCCTAACATGTCTTCCTCCTGATACAAAAAAACCGAATGTGGGTTAACACATTCGGAAAACAAAATCTATTTCAGACCGTAACTGCTTTTTGAGGCAACCGTGTTCCCTTGGAAAGTAATATTTGCATTTGAATCCGAACTGCCATTGCCCTGCCAATAAAAGATTTGAACATTGACCGTGTTGCCCTGCGCGTCCTTATAAGTAGATTCAGACAACTTGGAACCGTCACTGCCGATAATCTGTTTGACCTGATCGTACGTCATACCGTTGGTGATTTTGTCGTACTGGGCTTTGGTAATAGTTCCTGCATTGGCTGTCGTGTTCGAATTTGCCGCAGCCGTCGTGCCGTTGTTGTTATTGTCTGTCGTCGACTGGTTGTTCGTATTGGACGAAGACGAGCTGGTAGATGAACTATTGGAAGAGCTGTCTTTATTCGAGCTCTTCGAACTCGACGATGTTGTGCTGCTGCTGTTTTTCGTAAAGGGCAGACCGTGATCTCTAAAATACAGGAAATAGGACGCGGCGGCCGCCACAACCACAATCGCGATCACAATCAGCGCGATCATCGGGCCTTTTTTCTTTTTCTTTACCGGTTTGTCTGCGGTTTCGGCTATTGCAGGCCCTTCTTCCACCGTTTCCGCTGCAGACTGTGCTGATTCTACGTCTTCTTCCTGTCCTGCTTCTTCGGATGGTTCTGGCTTGTAGTCAATTTTGTCCGTTTCCGGCGATTCAGCTTCTTGCGCTTCCGGTTCCTGAGCTTGAGTTTCAGATTCGGATTCATCAGGCTGATCAGCGTTGATTTTCGCTTCCGCCTGCTGCATTTGTTCTTCTTCTAACTTTTCAAGCTCCTTAATGACATTTTTGAAAACAGGCGTTACAGCTCGTTTAAAAGCCGTAATCATCTTTGGATCATCAACTTGAATGACCATCCGCGTTTTTCCCATTTCAGGAATCATATAATCAATGCCAATCGGGCCGTGTTCTGGATGCTTGCCTTCGATATGCAGGCTGTTCTCGTCCACCATAATATCTTCAACGCCCATATTGGCAAGCGCCGCTTCTGATGAACGCATCCAGGCATCCAATTGACCTTTGGCTGTAAGTGCCTGTCTCATGTATCTGCCTCCTGTTTCATATGTTTTCAAACATACCACTCTTAATTTATTCTATTCCATATAATTTTAGCTGTCAAGCAAAATAATCGGTTTCATTGCCGAATAAACACATTCTACGGATATTTACAATATTTTAGCCGATCTTTCGCTCATTCATCCATAATCGTGTAATGCGTATCCACACAATGATAATTTCGATCAGGGGAAGGCGCATTTTGATTGACTTTAATATAATCCTGTAAATTCTGTTTTAGGTCCTTTGCGAAGCGGCTTGCAGCGATCGCTGTGCCAGCTGTTAATACAGCAGCGGTGCCAAGTCTCACAAGACCTTTTGTCAATAAACTCATTGATCCTCCCTTTTCTAGGCAATCATTTTATTTATTATTATACAATATTTTCTATCATCATGAAATAAGCATTTGTAGAGTTTTGAAATTTAAGCATAAAAAAAAGACCTAATAAATTAAGTCTTAAAAATGGCAGGGGCAGAAGGATTTGAACCCTCGGCACGTGGTTTTGGAGCACAGACACCAACCCGCAAACCCTGTATTTAAGCACCTTTCAGCGCTTTTCAAATCACGTTGACCTCAATTTGACCTCAACGCCGATAGCTTATCTTTATGGTTTAAGTTTACCGCTTCACTGCCATTTTGTAAATGTTATTTATTTCTTCGTCGCTGTTTTCTGTTTGTGTTCCTTTCGCATATGAGCCAAAAAGCGTGGCTTCTTTTATGCCATTCTTTTCAAATACTGCTATCAGAAGCCGGATAATTTCTTCTTTTGCTTTCATAATTGCGTCACAATTTACAGATATTTTTGTTTACAGCGCTGTCTTTCCCATTTATCCAGATCGTCAGCGCGGATGTACCAGCGTGATTTAGGTGCGTCGCTCAAACGAAATGCTGGGAAGTCTTCGCGATTTAGGAGTTCATAAATCTTATCATTTGAACAGTGGTAACGCTGTTTAAGTTCTTTAATTGTCAGCAAATCATTCAAAAGTTATCACCTTCTTTTACATCTTCGACATAAGAAAATCCAAGTTGCTTCATTTCTTTCTCGACTTCTCGATCTTCCGGTGTTTTCCAAGCTTCCTGTTGAAGTGTTTTATAATCGATGTATTTTTTCGCCGGTAGTTCAAAAGTTTTATATTCACCGTTTTCAATATAATGAAAAACAATAACGTCAATACGGCGGATAAGTTGCTTCAGGCTGTCACGATCACGATCTTCAGGTTTGACCATTTTTGTATATGCTTCTTCAGGGCCATAAATAGATGTGATATGTACTTCATCCCACAGTGATTTTATATTGGAGTATCTCGCATGCATCTGTGTTTTGTAGCCATCAAGCATGGTCAGAAAAACTTGATAAGGGAAACCGCCTTTATATTCGTCAACGAACAAGATGTGTTCGCCGCAATATTCGTCAAAAGCGCCCATGGTATAATCAGAGAGCAGATAGACATCATCTTCACCGTATTCTTCGCAAAGTTTGACGTAAGTATAGCTTTTGCCAGTCCCGCTTTCCCCGCAATGCCAATAAACCTTGACTTGACGGATCGGTTGCGTTTCTTTGCTTCGTTTTGCAAAATAAGATTTACGGATTAAACTTTCGTATTTTCTGTATTGCAATCCGTAGTCCATGATTTCATCGGGTTTAAGTCCAGCATCTATCAATGCAGAAATCATTTCAAAAGTTTCAGCTTCATGCGCATACGCAGTCGGTGGTGTCCGGCCTTTAATTTCTCCATAATATTGCGGAGCAACAATAAGTGTATGATGCTTTTCTTCAAATTTGCCTTGCTTATGAATATATTTTTCGGCTTGTTCTTTTTTGCCGCGAGTCGCTTCTATGTGCATTGTCGGAAACAGTTTCTTTACGACGGAAAATCTTGTTGGATTTTTGCTTTCCAAGACACAATGGCAGTGTGGTGTTCCGGTGTCGCTGATCTCATAGTTGACAGCACATGTCCGACTATCTTCTTTTCCGTCAATCCATTTGTGGATCACTGCTTGAACGATTTGTTCAGGTGATAATTTATCTCCAAATTGCAGCTGTGGGTTATTTAAAACACAAAACCATGAACGGCTTTGTGATGTTGATTTTATTGATTTTGTCATTTCTAAGTTGTCCTTTTACTATCTCTTTGGTTCAGGTTCAGTCAACGGTTCAGCCTTGAATGCGTTGATATGACTGCGATTAGAATGGTTCAGGACGGGGTAATACTATGCCCGTCCCATCATCTGGGGCACGCTCCGCTCTGGGCGGCCTTGCCGCCCAGGCCCCACAATCAATTCAAATTCTTTTGCTGTTTAACTTTCCAAAGCAGTTCTTCGATAGTTGACACATCATCAATCCATGGGGCATCAAATGTCTGCGGGATGGAATAGCCTTGACCGGGGACATAAAGATAACCTGATCCGGCGGGTCTGTATTCGTATCGCATGCCAGGTTGAGAGCCAAAAACCATCGTATAACCTGTGCTATCCATTTGGCCTAAAATCGCCCTCATAGAAAGTTGATCTCTTATGTCAGTAGAAAGAACCTCTGCAGATGGTTTTTGCATCGCAATGATAATGAAACATCCGGCTTGGCGTCCAAGTAAAATGATTCGCCTGATATACTTCTTTGCTTCTTTCAAAAGTTTTTTGTCATCTTCAATATCGGCGATATAAGCCGCATATTCATCAAAAATGACTGTCAGAGGCTGTAAGCCAAGATCACGATATGTCACTCCAGGCTGTCCAAACGCATCCATCCGCTCGTAACGTGCCATCAATTCATCATGTGTTTCTCGAAGTAGTCGCCCGACTTGTCCCGGCGTCGTCGCTACATGCGTTTCAGGTAATAGACGTTTCGTCACTTGATAAAGGTCAGACCGTTTTGGATCAATTACTCGGATCTGACCCCGTTTATAAAGTTCTAACAACAGATATAAAAGAAAACGGCTTTTGCCACCGCCTGTTACGCCTGACACCAAAGCGTGCGGGGCTTGGTCAATATTCCAGACCAGCCCCGGCGCAATAGTTATGATATTGTTAAGCATCGACGGTTACACGCCGATTCTTTAGAGTAGAGAAAATGTAGTCAGTTTTGTCAGCATGGATTTGTTTATCCACATAACGAAGACCAGAGAAAAGCGAACTTAGTTGTACCTCCATCTCCTGAATGGATTGTGAATAAGGTAGCCCGTGAGCGTCCAATGAAATGATCACATCAGTTCCGTCAAGATGATAACTTGCTATGACACTGTCTGTGATGCGACCTGCTGTATCTGTAACATAATCGCGATTCACCCAAATGAAATGGCTTAATCCGCTTATCATCTGTCGATCCCACCGATCATAACCTTTTACTGCAAGGATTATTTTGTCGCGGTAAAGATACATCAAGGTAACGGCGATCACAGCGAGCGATCCACCAATACCAGAGTCGATATTTATTTTGGGGTAGTAGACGTGAAGCGCAATAGAAAGAACAATTACCATAATTGCTACGATCATGATGATTGCTGCCATCATGTTAACTTCGTAAAGTTTGTTCGATTTAATGCTAACTTCTTTTTCATCACCATAAGCTTTGACACATGGTATATAGTCATTAAAATTTCTTAACATTTAAAAGTCCTTTCATTGATATGCACCGCCGACGATATATGCCAGCGGTGCTTGCTGAATACTTTTAGACCAGTTCGATTGATTCTGCTGCGAAGGTCACGCCAGCGTTACCGCCGACCTGCCAGATACGAGCCGACAGACCTTTCACTTTGACCTGCTTTAAACCATCCGACAAAACACCAGATGAGAAGACAGGCGGACCAGCCATCGTCACACGCAGGCGGTCGAGATCATGTTTCAGAGAAGCAATCTGATAATCCACGCGACCATCGGCCAGCGCCTGCATCTTGGTCAACAAAAATGTTTCGCCATAGATGGAAGTGTCGATGACGACATCCGTAAGCGGCAGTTGCTGTAAGCGGCGCTGCGCCTGTTGCGGCTGTGGGTTGACAACATGTTCAACCGGCGTTGGCTTTTTTGGTGCTTCGACCGCTTTTTCCGTAGAATCAACGGAAGCTTTCACTTCGTTGGAATTCATTGCTGTAGGTTTGTTTTTTTCAAATGCCATATAAATGGCCTCCTAATTTTAGAAATGTTTTTCTCGAGATAAAACATTGAATCCGTGACGGATTCTGCTATTATTATGCGCCTAATAATTGGACACGGTGAGACACCAAAAAAGCCTCTCTGAAATTCTCAGAGAAGCTTGGAATTTAGCCATGATATTGTTTTAGAATATTTTTTTGTATTTTTGGATTGAGATCTTCAATTATCGCCTTTTTTAACCAGCGCTTGATCGTTTTTCTGCTGACGCTTTCTTCTGATTTTCCAGGAAATACCGTTGCTACTTCTACCTGATCCAGTCCAACAAGATAATATAAAATAAACGCACAGACGATTCGTGAATCTTTTTCGTATTCTAAAATACAAAAGGCAGCTTGTTTTGTTAATTGAGCAAGAATTTGTTCCTTTGTTACACAAGAAATCAATATAGAAAGTTGGCAGCAATTTTTATTCAATTCGTTTAGTTTGGTGCTGGAAATATCCTCTGATTTGAGAATTACTTCGACTAATTTCTTTTGCTCTGATAATTTGCGGTTAAGTTGATGTTTTAGTTCATTATGATCAGAATATAATTGTTGATCTTCAAATATTTTTTTAATGTAGGATAGTGCTTCGGATTGGGTTATATGATCATTATCCTTTTCATTGATTTCTTCATAAATGGTTAAATCATATTCTGATAATCCAGATAATTTCAGCGATTGATTTTGTAATAAGATTTCATCAATTTTTTCAAAAAGTTCTTCTTGTTCGCGTGTATACTTCCTTTCGGACATAGTTGTAGCGGAGAAACGCGCAAATGCAGGGACTTATATTTGCGCACGTAGGGACTTTAGGACGACGATCGCCCAAGGTCATGATGGAACATAACCTGTAATGTCAATATATAAATTTCTCCGCTTATATCAGATGACATCTAAAATGTGTCATCTTTACTCTTTATCCCTGCATCTTCCCTATTCCATAATTTTTATTTCTCCACTTTTTTCACATACAGCGATGATGCGTGCTCTTTTGCTTATCGCATCCGCGCGAGCACGCTGTCATCATATCGTCCAACTAAGATTGAGCGACGCTTTTTCCATAGCAACTAAAAAACCGCACAAATTCATTCTGACTTTGGTTTTCGTTAACATCTATCAGAATGAACCTGTGCGGCTCGTTCTTCATATTTTATCCTATTTTTAGCATACCTTAACAAAGGCATGTACATTTTAAAAAAATTTTCTTATCCCTACAGATAATAAGTCTCTCAAAAAAACTTTTTAAATCATCCCGGTCTGCTTCAGTATGGTACGATCGGACAGCTTACTCCATACCTATCGTGATTCGCTTCACGCAACTGGTACAGCAACTTCAGTACCACCGGCCTGTACACTCGCCGTTATGATACCTGCATCCATTATCCTGCAATGGCATAATTGTAATATATCACATTTCATGATTTTTGTCAAATTAGCTTTATGGTATAATGAAAATGATTTAAGATTAGAGAGGATTTAACATGACAGACGCAGAACAGCGCGAAGCTGCGCGACAATTCGCGAACAAATGGAAGGACGGCGGGGATGAAAAACAGGACTGCCATCCGTACTGGATTGAATTATTGCAGGATGTGCTCGGTGTGGCGCACGTCACGAATTATATTGATTTCGAAAAGCCCGTAAAGCTGCCGGAAGGCGACGGCAAAATCCACACGCGCTACATCGACGGCTACATCGCGGACGTGAAAGTTTTGATCGAGCAGAAAGGTTCTGTTCATCAACTTGACGAAAAAGAGCCGCAATCCGGCGGCGGGATGTTAACGCCTTACGAGCAAGCGAAGCGCTACAACGACAATCTGCCGTTTGATGAAAAAGCGCGCTGGATCGTGACTTGCAACTTCAAGGAAATCTGGATTTACGACATGAACGCCCGCGTGCCGGAGCCGGACAAGATCGCCCTGCCGGAACTGCCCAACAAAGTACCGATGCTCAACTTTCTCGTCAAGCACGACGTGAAGCAGATTTCGCACGAAATGCAGGTGTCTATCGCCGCCGGGGAGCTTGTCGGCAAAATCTACGACGCTTTCGCAAAGCAGTTCGGCATTCCGGATAAAGTGCCGAAAAACGAAGCGCCGGAACAAAAAGCCCAGCGCGAAGCCGATTTAAAGAGCTTAAACGCCTTGTGCGTGCGCCTCGTCTTTTGCTTTTACGCAGAAGACGCCGGGATTTTCGAGCGCGCGTCATTCCACGATTATCTCGCGAGTTTTGAGCCGTCACGCCTGCGCGAAGCGCTAAAAAACTTGTTTAAAATATTGGACACGCCGGTGAACGCCCGCGACCGCTTCCTGACCGACGACCTTGCGGCCTTCCCCTACGTCAACGGCGGCCTATTTGCGGACGAATCCGTCGAGATCCCGCCGATTACAGACGCGTTAAAAACGCTGCTCGTCGTCGACGCGTCGGAAAACTTTGACTGGCGCGCGATATCGCCGACAATTTTCGGCGCGGTGTTCGAATCCACGTTGAACCCCGAAACGCGCCGCAAGGGCGGCATGCACTACACCTCGATCGAAAACATCCACAAGGTGATCGACCCGCTGTTCTTAGACGATTTAAAGGCGGAACTCACTGACATCCTCGCCATCCCCGGCAAACGCAAACGCGAAAACGCGTTAAAAGCGTATCAAGACAAGCTTGCGTCGCTGACGTTTCTCGACCCAGCATGCGGTTCCGGCAATTTTTTAACGGAAACGTACTTGAGCCTGCGACAATTAGAGAACCGCGTGATCACGTCACTTTCCGGCGGGCAGGTTGTGATGGGCGAAGCGTTTGACCCGATTAAGGTGAAAATCAACCAGTTTTACGGCATCGAGGTCAACGATTTTGCCGTGACGGTCGCGAAAACGGCTCTTTGGATTGCAGAAAGCCAGATGATGCAGGCGACGCAGGCGATTATCCATCAGGAGCTGGATTTTTTGCCGTTGACCACCAACGCCAACATCGTCGAAGGCAACGCCCTGAGAATCGAATGGCAAAGCGTTGTCACAGCGGAAAAGCTAAACTACATCATGGGCAATCCTCCGTTTGTGGGTGCACGCCTCATGTCAAAAGAACAAAAGGCTGATATTGTTGATATTTTCGGAAAAATCAAGAACGTTGGCAACTTGGATTATGTCAGTGGCTGGTATAAAAAAGCAAGCGACATGATGCAGAACAACGCCATTCGTGCTGCGCTGGTTTCGACCAATTCTGTTTCACAGGGCGAAACGGTCGCAAATCTCTGGGAACCGCTTTTTGCCGATGGTGTTCATATTGATTTTGCTTACAGAACATTTAGGTGGGACAGCGAAGCCAGTGATAAAGCGCATGTGCACTGCGTCATTATCGGATTCAGTACGGCGAAAAACGACAAACCGAAAGTTATTTATACAGACGATCAGAAAGAAACCGTTGGTCATATCAACGCTTATTTGATTGACGGTGAAGATATTTTTGTAGAAAGACGAACTAAACCGATTTGCGATGAGCCTGAATTATTAACAGGAAGCCAAAGAATAGATAATAATGAATATATATTTACCAAAGAGGAAAAAGACCATTTTATACAAGATGAGCCTTTGTCAAGAAATTATTTCCATCGTTGGTATGGTGCAGAAGAATACATAAACAACAAAGAAAGATGGTGTCTATGGCTTGGGAACTGTGAACCACACGAACTAAGAAAAATGCCAAAAGTTCTTGAATTAGTAAAGCATGTAAAGGAATATCGAGAAAAAAGTAAAAGAACAGCTACAAGAAGAGCGGCTGATAATCCAACGCATTTTGGCCTTGAAGTTATTCCAGATTCTAATTTTATCATTATTCCGGTTGTATCATCTGAAAGAAGAAGATATATCCCCATGGGAATCATGCAACCAAAAGTAATTTGCAGTAATCAGGTAAACTTAATCCCGAATGCAACTATTTATCATTTTGGTATTTTAACATCCAACGTCCACATGGCCTGGGTTCGAACGGTTTGCGGTAGATTAAAGAGCGATTACCGTTACTCAAAAAACATCGTCTATAACAATTTCCCCTGGCCTTCCCCGACGGATGCGCAGAAAGCGAAAATCGAGAAAACGGCGCAGGCGATTTTAGATGTGCGCGCGGATTTTCCGGACAGCTCATTAGCCGATTTATACGATCCGCTGACCATGCCGCCAAAACTCTTAAAAGCCCACCAGCAAAACGACCGCGCCGTCATGGCCGCCTACGGCTTTACCACCAAAATGAGTGAAGTCGACTGTGTCGCCGCGCTGATGAAGCTGTATCAGGGAATGACGAAAAAGTAACAAAACGAATAGCGTTTATGTTAGAATTCAATCATGTTTAATCCAGACGTAAAAGATTTAGGCACGCTCAATATTGAAATTTACCGCTGTATCACTGAAGAAATCGCGACTGATCGTGTCATTATATCTGAAGAACAACTCACACACATGGCAAAACATCATCCAGAAGCGTACGAAGAAACGCTGATCGATTTAAAATCAACTATCCAAAGCCCGGAGTACATTTTCAAAGATGATAAACATGCAAATACAGGGTTAGTCGCTAAACACATCAACGCAAATAACGAAAGTTTATATATCGTGTTGCGTATTTGCACCAATTCAAAAGGAGGCTCTTTAGCTAACTCTGTTATTTCAGGATGGAAAATTAGCCAAAAGCGCCTTGAAAACTACTTGCGCCACAAAACGGTGCTTTACAAAAATGAGCAATCCTGATAAAATAATAATATAAAATAACTGAAAAACATTTGAGGTGGTAAATTTCGTTGCAACCACGCGCCCCTTGGGCTAAAAGAGATGCAGGAGCGGCGACGCCTGCCAAATGTTTGATTGTCAGTATGGCGCTGGCCAATTTGGTCAGCGTCTTTTTTCGACCATTTTTAATAGGTGCAACAGCTTGCTCCTCAACTTGGCACCTCTTGTCACTTGCTTTCCCTCTGGGCTTTTTCATTGTACCACGCTGCTCAGCCGGTCAATAGCAAGGTCTTGCGACCGATTATTGGAAAACAAATAAGCCATAGCCCATTCACACCATATATTCAAGTGTTTATGTACTATGGCTTTTTGTTTTTGCCAAAAATCGCTATTGACAGTCTTGCGCTGCGTGGCCGCTGTACTTTCAGCCCAAGAGGGCAAATTCACTTAAAGGAGTACAGCAAAATGACTAAAGATTCAACTTATCAGGGATGGCGGAATTACGAAACATGGTGTGCAGCGTTATGGATGAATAACGATTACGGCTTCGGCACCGAAGTCACCGAGTATATCAGTACCATCACCACCGATGGCGATTACGACGATCTGACCGGTGAACTTGCATTCTACCTGCAAAACTACGCGGAAGAAATCACACCAGATTTAGGCGCTTCAATGGCTGCAGACCTGCTCAATTACGCAATCGAGCAAGTTGACTTTTACGAAATCGCGGAAACCTACTTGATGGATTGAGGGGACTCGTTCCCCTTTTTTGGTCGGTCAGATGTTATCGAGCTTTTGCAGTTCCTTGTTCAGTTTATTCTTTGATAGGCCGATATAAATGTCAAGTGTCGTTTGGATAGACGCGTGACCAAGTAATTGTGACACAACCTTGATGTCCATATCCCGTTCAAAAAGCTGCGTCGCAAACGTCCTACGCAAGGTGTGTGCACCGCGTTTCTTTGGATCAATCGCGCCGTTTGTCGCAGCAATCACTCGATTGTAAGTTTTTGTCAAAACCTTCGGACTGAGCACACCGCCACTTTTGCTCGTGACAACTTTATCCCTTGGTTTTTCCGCATGATTAGCATCAATCAATTCGAGTACGCATTTTCGCGCAATATCATTTAACGGCACCGTTCGATTCGAGCCTTTTGTTTTCGTCGAATTTTGGATAACTGGTTTCGTCTTTTCAACCAAATCAGAATCCACATCCTGTACATCAATCACAGTATGGCGAACGTGAATAGATTCCGGCTCATGCTTGTCGTCAAAGTTAATATCCCCGTAAAGCAAACCGCAAATTTCACCAGGACGCAATCCCGTTTGGAGTTCTAACATCAATGCCCAGCGATTTTTGCCGTAGCAATAAGTACCATTTTTGTACTTACCAAATAATTCTTTTTTAAAAACGGTGATTTCTTTGTCATCAAGAAATAGCACCGGATGATCAGTACCCGTGTCATCCGATGGAACTGGGATCATATCACAGGGAGACTGCATAATCAGTTCGCCCTTCGCAAAATTACACATGGCGCGCACCGCATAATAAGCTTTACGCCGGGTGCTGATACTTTTACCGTCATCCTGCAACTGTTGCAACATATCCAAGATATTATATTTGGTCAACTGTTGAACATTAACTTCGCCAATAATCGGAATCACCTGATATTCGACTGTTTTCACTAAGCGGTTAAAGCTGCTTGTTTTAAGTGAGAGTTTTTTTGCCGGGAGAAAATATTTGCGCATATAGGTTGTAACCGTGATGGTAGAATGTCTGGAAGGCATGATCGCAATATCTTTGAGATATGCTTCATATTTGCGGTAGACTTCTGCTTTGGAATGACCGTAAAATGATTTGCGTTTTTTATCACCATTCGCATAAGTGATCGTTTTAGAAAGTTCCCAGCGGCCATCGCTGCGTTTCCGTAAATACCCCATACCGTTACCATTTTTAGAAGTTTTTCTCATATCAAAATACCTCGATCTTTAGATTTAAAGATAAGGTAACGCAGCGTTGCGGACACCGTAGGACACTTAAATTTGACCGCAATTTTGACCGCAATAAGTGCGGAAAATGCAGGAAAAAAGCGGATATTGTTCTTAATTTAATACAATATTTCTTTTTAGAAAAACGCATGAAAAAACCGGAAACCCACATAAATACAAGGCTTCCGGCTACATTTTAAACATAAAAAATGGCAGGGGCAGAAGGATTTGAACCCTCGGCACGTGGTTTTGGAGACCACTGCTCTACCAACTGAGCTATACCCCTGCAAGGAAATGGTGATCCATCGGGGATTTGAACCCCGGACACCCTGATTAAAAGTCAGATGCTCTACCAACTGAGCTAATGGATCATAATGGTGGGGAAAGATGGATTCGAACCATCGTAGACTAAGTCAACGGATTTACAGTCCGCCCCCTTTAGCCACTCGGGCATTTCCCCGAACATTAGAATGGAGCTGACGGGCGGACTTGAACCGCCAACCTGCTGATTACAAATCAGCTGCTCTGCCAATTGAGCCACGTCAGCATATTAAAATGGCGACCAGGATGAGGTTCGAACTCACGACCTCCAGCGTGACAGGCTGGCATTCTAACCAACTGAACTACCTGGCCGCTAAAAAATTGGTGACCCCTGGGAGATTCGAACTCCCGTAGCCGCCGTGAAAGGGCGGTGTCTTAACCGCTTGACCAAGGGGCCTTAAAATGACTTAAAAAACGGATATGGAATTGAATGAACTCCATATCCGCTAATTTTCAATGGCTCCCCAGGTAGGACTCGAACCTACAGCCTATCGGTTAACAGCCGAGTGCTCCACCATTGAGCTACTGAGGAACAATAAGATTTCGCAACGATCTATCCTCCCAGGCAGCTGCCCGCCAAGTACTTTCGACGTGAGAGAGCTTAACTTCTGTGTTCGGGATGGGAACAGGTGTGTCCTCTCTGCTATAATCACGAAATCATTATTAACTTTTTATATGGTAACATAGTTCAAAATAATTTGCAAGGATTAATTTGCTTATTAAATTGAATGTCTAGGTCACTCAAAACAACATAGAGTTTTATAAAGCGCTTAACACGTCTTTGGATCAAGACCTCGGCCGATTAGTACTGGTCAGCTGAACACATTGCTGTGCTTTCACCTCCAGCCTATCACCTGATCGTCTATCAGTGGCCTTACTCCCTTTAAGGGATGAGATATCTTATCTTA
>Ga0214927_100073_pt1 | contig 78489 bp, 58 predicted proteins | sample Stichaenrichm16X_FD_168612 | JGI IMG/M metagenome (GOLD analysis project Ga0214927, IMG submission 168612) | Xylose enriched microbial communities from anaerobic bioreactor in Madison, Wisconsin, United States - 16X | ecosystem: Engineered > Bioreactor > Anaerobic > Unclassified | place: USA... | reverse complement strand
CGCTTCTTCGCCAGACTTAAACAGTTCAGGGGTATTGCAACACGATATGACAAGCTGAAGTCAACTTTCCTCGCAGCCGTGCAATTCGTCTCCGCCATCATTGGAATTAACTGACGACACACCCTAGCAGTGGTTCTGCCTGAGTGATATCGGCATCCTGATTCGGTGTGATATCAAATTCCGCTGGATTACCCAGAACACTGCAAACGGCGTGGATTTTTGTAGTCAGACCGCTCCAGATTGTCCGCGGACCTGATCCACGCCCTTTTTTGAGGGCTCGGGCAGTGTGGTGATGCGTACGTACAATTGTGCTGTTAATCATACCTCTTTCATACCAGCGACGCAGACCCTCGGTGCATGTTTTTCCAGTCACCGAAGCGGGCAGGGAGGTCAGGCCATGGAAAGCCCGCGCGATAGCAATACAGCAGGCCCTCCACGAACAGGCGGTTGTCCACAGCTGTGCCGCCGACATGACTTTCCCGACCGGGGGATATCCTTTATCTGCTCTCGTTGGCCGTCTCGGAAGCTATGTCACCGCATCTACCAGCCTCCCAAAGCGGACGAACAGAGAGGACGGGGGCGGAAGGTACAACCTTTATGCGCGACACAAAGGGCCTAACTGACGACACGCTACAGAATAACATGGCGTAATTTTGGTTCATGATACGGATCGAACACACGATGAAACAGGACATTCTATCTGAGATGACAAGAATACGTCTGCAGTTGACTGTCCTGTTTGCGTTTGTGAGTGGAGGTATGAGCTTATTCTCACCTTCAGCACGAACCGCGGATATCGCCACCCTGCCGGTGGTAACACCTGTCATATTGTGTGAGGCGCTAGACAATGTCGATCTTGCGCCTACCGGCACATCATGGTGTCTGAGCCATGCGATCCGGCTGCGGGATCTGCTCTGGCAGGAGAGCGTGATCAGAACTATGTTCAGGACGTCGGGGTTACCAAACCGACATACGTCTTTTCGGCGCTTTCTTTTTGCCATGTAAGGTTCAGACGACAAAGCCTGACCGAAGAACAGCGCATACGTGTCACCAAAAGAAAATTAGGCTCAATCGACGTTCAGAGCTCCCAAATAGCCTGCTCGCCGCTTTACAGAGTTCCGTATTGAGATGCGGAGCAAGCAATGGTGATCAGAAGGTAAGAATTGAGCGCAGTGAGCAGGAAGAAGATCACGGTGCTGCTGGCAGGAAAGAGGCGCAGGATCGGATAACCGTCTGTTCATGAATGGATGTTTGTGGGTATTGCGATCTGGTGCCAACTGGTGCGACCTGCCTGCACGCTACTGAAACTAAGAGCCGGGCTATCAATGCTTCAGGGAAATATGGCTTGATCACCACCGTCTGGCGTTCAGAAAGTAAAAACACGTCACTGAGAGGTTGTTTGAGAAGGCTGCCAGATCGGTCTCGCAGGTCTTTTCGAAACTGAAAGCACTAAACTTTTGCCCCGATGGCTCCGCGTTGCGCTTTCAGCCTCCCCAACCCCTCGCTAGATCTCAGTTACTGACTTTTCAAGCAACTCCTTACAGATTCAGTTCCATAGGCAGTCTGTGAAACGCATAGGTGGTCCATTACAGCAGATTAACTACTCCAGTGCTTCGCGTTTTGGCAAACGCGATAAGACCGCTTTCTCCTTGAGACCAAATAAGATTGAAACCATCGGTGGCTTTATGATCATGCCAACGTTTCATAAAGTTGAGTAGGCTTTCTGCGTGACCGATATATGTTGGTCTTTCGGGCTGATGCGTCTCCTGCATCATCGCAGGATGAGTAGAACCTCCTGTTTCGGTCGCAGATGTTAATGTGACGGTCAGGTTTGTTATGATTTTTATGTCCTCCTTTTTGCGACCTTGCGTTAATAGGCGCCGATGTATTTCATCTTTGAAATGGCTTGCATGTGTCATAGTAGGTTGGTCAGTAAATATACATGAAGCGTGGCATACAGCGAGTTTTTTTCCTGCCTCACTGATGTCGGTCCAAGCTATCGGGATAGGACCGTACGGCGGTCGGGGGACGTCCAAGGGGCCCATGACTGAAAAATGTTTACCGACATGCTGGATCGGTTTGTTATGGCGAGCGTCAACACCAGATCGTCCATTATCGCGTATGATAATGGCTTCGGCAGACCAGCTATTCCAGAGTTTATTTGTCACGTCTATGAATTCTCCAGCCCGTTCGTAAGGATCATTGTCTGTCACAATAGAATTATAATACGCAGGTGGATCGTAACTGGATACGGGAGTTGCAATCCAAGCTGTGCGGCCATTGCTGATATGGTCAATGGCTGCAAGCCGACGGGCAACGTTATATGGTTCACTGCAGCTTGTTGGCACAGGGATAATCAACTTGAGTGTCTTGGTCATTGCGGCAAGAGCGGCAGCCAGCGTGTAGTTCTCGTAAGAAAACCCATTCTGTTTAGATAATTTTTGTGAAAAAGATTCTGGATCAGCGCAGAGCAGGGCATCAAAGCCAGCCGCTTCAATAATGCGAGCCTGTCTTGCCACGTTGGAGAAATTTCCGGGCCATGGACGGACGGTATCTGATTGAGGATTATTTGCGAGTACACATGTCAGATAAAGAGGGTTCATTGTGTTGATCCTGACATCGCTTATGTAAAAGCTTTTAAATTGAAATGTTCACGCAAAGTGGCACCTGTATAGGCTGTTCGATATAGGCCGCGTTTTTGCAGGATCGGGATGACTTCATCCACAAACAGGATGTTGGCCTCTAGGGAGGGCCACATGAGCGTGAAGCCGTCACAGCCTTTTCCGGTAAACCATTCGCTTATAAGGTCCGCCATATCCATAGGAGTTCCTGCGTAAGCGAGATGAGCACCTTGCCCTAGAACTTGCCTGGGCGTGAGCCTATGCTTGCGGATAAGGTCGAGATAAAGGTCTGAACGTCCTCTCATGCCATTGGTGCTTCCCTTGGGAGGTAAAAGTTCAAGGGGGACAGGCTCATCCTGAGGAAGTGTGGTGAGGTCAATTCCTACCATTTCCCGCATGCGGCTGGCGTTTCCCTGATCTGGGCCTGCGCGCGCGGCCAGAAGATCTTCAGCTTCTGAACGCGTGTGGCAAACAATTGGCATAAGGCCGGGTAGGATGTTGGCTTCGTGTGGCGCACGTCCCAGCGTGGCCATCCGCTGGTGTATATCTGAGTAAAACCCCTGTGCGACCGCGAGAATAGGCTGTGCAGTGAAAATAATTTCTGCCCAGTGCGCTCCAAAATCTCGTCCTGCTTGTGATGAGCCCGCTTGCATTCTTACAGGCTGACCTTGAGGAGACGGGGGCATGTTTATATCTCCCTTGACTGTAAACCAGTCCCCCTGATGATCAAGGGTATCTATTCTGTTCGTGTGTGTGCCAGACCATAAACGGGTGACAATCTGAACAACCTCATGGGCTCGTGCGTAGCGAGTATCATGTTCAAGGTGTTCTTTTTTACTGTAATTTTGAGAAACCTTGTCGACAGCCGTTGTCACCATGTTCCAGCCAGCTCGTCCATTACTGATGTGATCGAGGGACGCAAACAGACGCGCCAGATCATAGGGCTCGTTGTAGGTGGTGGAGACGGACGCGATGAGTCCGATATGGCGGGTCATGGTGGCGAGCGCAGAGAGCACCGTGAGTGGTTCCATGGAAAAACCGGCTCGATAGATATAAAAATCAGCCATGAACAAGGCGTCCATCAAGCCGCGTTCCGCAAGCTGGGCACGTTCTGCCAGTTGCCTGATATCAAATAACCGACAGGGACTTTCTCCTGGCAGGCGCCACGCTAAATCCAGCCAGTCGATGCATGAATTGAAGTGAATTTTTCTATCGCGCATGATTCATGCTTTCAGGCTTCTTCTTGTCAGATAAAGCAGATAAGGGGCGCCGATCATTGCGATAACAGCGCCGGTAGGGAGTTCAGCAGGTGCGATTATGACGCGGGCTAGGCAATCTGCTGCACCAACCAGAGCTGCGCCGATAAGGGGAGCGAGAAGAAGATTTGGTCGTGTAAGGTGGCCCACAAGTAATCTGGCCATATGGGGGGCGATGAGACCGACATAGCCAATCGGGCCCGTGCATGACACGCAAAGGGATGCAACAGTAATGCCGATAGCGCCTGCAAGAAGGCGGGTTGTGTTAACATCAAGCCCGAGGCCGTGGGCACTTTGATCGTTTAGGCAAAGTAATCCGATACGCTCTGCCATCAGCCATACGCAGGGGAAAGCTACCACCAGTGTGACAGCGAGAAGAGAGGTGGTTGACCACGATGTTCCATAAGGGCTGCCGATCAGCCAGATGAGTGGATTTCCTGTAAAGCGGGACTGAATGAGTAAGATCTGGGTGAACGCACCACACAAGGCAGCCACTGAAATACCGATAATACTAAGCCGTCCGGGAGAAAGACCCAGGTGCCACGCCATTGCATAGACAGCACCGCCCGCACATAGCCCACCACACAGGGCGGAAAGACCGATTGCGTAAGGCGGAGCTGCAGGAACAAGAGCCAGCAGGAGGAGAGAAGCCGCTGCTGCTCCACCACTGACACCGACAACGCCGCTATCCGCCAAAGGATTACGCAATACGGCCTGAAAAAGCGTGCCTGCCAGTGCAAAACCAGCCCCCACCAAAAGAGCATTACATAAGCGTGGTAGGCGAATATTCCATACAATACGCTCTGCTATACTCCCTTTTGCGCCATGAAGCGCTTGCAGTAATTGAGAGACTGACAGTGAATAGCCGCCGACCCATGCAAGTCCGGCAATCAGCAACAGGATAATCAGAGACAATATGAATACTGTGATAAGCCACAAGGGAGCGTACGTAATACGGGGGAGAGAAAAGCGAGATGTCTGTCCTTCATTCAGAATAACTCCACGGTCCCCGTGCGATTGGTGCAGAACCAGCCAAAGCAGGAAAGGAGCTCCAATCATGGCAGTAACCGCGCCCAGTGGAGGCGTATCAGTCAAGTTGCCAAGTTGATAGGTCAACGTATCGGCCGCAAGAAGGAGCGATCCTCCCCATAAGATGCAGGCTGGCAGTATGATCGCGTGCCTTCTGATCCCTGCCTGTTTGACCAGATGCGGCACGACAAGGCCGACAAAGCCGATTGGTCCAGTCACCGCAATGGTTATGCCGCTCAAGATCAAGATAAGAGCAAAGACTATACCGCTAACCAGACGCGTTTTTTGGCCCAGTCCACGCGCTGCGTCACTGTCTAGCCGTGCGACATCAAGCTGATGGGCCATGAGCAGTGCAAGCAAGAGGCTTACGATAATCCATGGCCAGACAAGTTGCAGATTGTCCCATCCATTTTGTCGAAGTGAACCCGCGTTCCAGCCGATAATCTGACGAGACTGCTCTTCGTGCAGAATGAGAAGGGCTTCCGTTAGACCGTTAAGAGACATGCCGACGAGCAGGCCACTTAGCAGCATACGTAATGGAGGGGCACTTCTCCCCCCTGCAATCAGCCCCACAAGAAGAACAGCACAAAGTCCGCCGCTTATAGATACAAGGAATGGGTGGTCGGCCATAAGGAGGGGTGCAAAAATAACAGCCAAGACGATAAATAGAAAACTGCCTGCGTGAATGCCCAAGAGACCAGGAGAGACAATCGGATTTCGTAGAATGCTTTGCGTCAGCGCGCCTGAGACAGCAAGAGCGCCTCCTGCGATACATCCCATAATGGCTCTAGGTAACCTGAACCCCAGAATGATGTCTGTTGTCAGATTTTTCTGGGTATCAAAAAAGACGTTAAGTATGGCTGAAAAATTGATGGAAGCTTCGCCTTGGGTGATATTGAGAGCAAATGTAAAGACGAGCGCCACTGCCCCACCTAAGAGTACGATGCATTCGCTTTGCCGCTGTTTGGTCATCATGATTGGAACGCAGAAACAACATCTGTCTGAAATAAACGTGTGCTCAGGGGAGCATTATGGATAAGACGATAAGGAATGGAATGTAGACGTTTTTCACGGACAAAGCGCAGATTACGCCAGATGGGAGTTTGAATAAGCCGCTCCATTCCTTTTTCGTTGAAGGGCATGTAAAGGAAGTCGGCATTTTCAAACTCCATAAGTGTTTCAACGCTGGTGACGGTAAATCCTTTCTCACGGTAGCGTTCATCATTGCAGGCATAGGAAAAGCCAAGCCTTTTCAATATTTGGGCGGGTAGGGCGTTCTGGTTGAACAGCATAATTTCCGCACCACGGGCTCCGGCGTTGATGTTGCCTAACACGACAGGTTTTGATGTGAGTCCAAGGCTCGCGAGCCTTCGGTATCCCGTATCCAGCTTAGTATCGAGCATTTTGCAGAAATGGTCTGCTTCTGTTGCCCGCCCCACAAGTCGCGCAATGGTGCGCAGATTGGACAGCATGGTGGTGAACTGGTCAGAATGTCCTGACGGGTAAGATGCGAAAGCAGAAACGGGCGCAATCTCTTTTAGCAAGGAGAGATTTTTTTGAACATTGGTTATATTGCCCAGAATAAGATCTGGCTGCAGCGCCATGGTCAACTCGATATTGGGGCTGGAAGACAAACCGAGGTCCTGCACGGAATATGAGAGTTCAGGCGCTGAGTTTCCTGTAAATTTACGATAATTTGTCGGGCTGGTAACGCCAACAGGCTGTACGCCGAGGGCTAACAAAAATTCGATACTCTGCTGGTCTAATGCCACAACGCGGCTGGCGGTTTTGTCCACACACGTCTCGCCAAGATCATCATGTATGCAGTGATCTTCTGCTTTGGCATTGCAGAAGGGGAGAAGACTGAGGACCATGCTCCCCAGAATATGTCGTCTGTAGTACGTCATGATGTCTCGTCCGTTCGCAGGGGAAGGAGGCGACCGGGAATGAACCACGGACGACCTGTGGCTGAATCTATGTGAATTTCAGCCTGTATGCCGAACACCTGTTCCAGTATCTTCGGTGTCACCACTCTGGAGGGCGTGTCATCTGCGTGAATTGTACCGTCACGTAGTGCAATGATACGATCAGAATAACGTGCTGCCAGATTCAGATCATGGAGCACCATGACAACAGTGCGTCGGTAATCCCGATTCATGTGCTGAAGGAGGTCGAGCACCTCAATCTGATGGCTGATATCAAGATATGTGGTGGGTTCGTCCAGAAACAGAATATCGGATTGCTGGGCCAAGGTCATGGCAATCCAGACCCGCTGACGCTGACCGCCTGAAAGCTGCTCGGCAGGGCGTGCAGACAGTTCCTTCACGGACGCCATCTCCATGGCCTGATCTATGGCCCGTTCATCTTCCTGAGAGCGCAGACCTGTAAAACCAAGATGCGGAAAACGACCCAATGCAACCAGTTCTCGGACACTGAGCCCCTCAGGGACGAGAGGGGCCTGTGGCAAAAAGGAAAGGCGTCTGGCTGTGGTACGGGAACCAGTGTGACGGATTTCCTGTTCGTCAAGAAACGCCTTTCCACCCTTTAGCCGGATTTGACCGGCAAGAGCTTTAAGGAGAGTTGATTTGCCGGAGCCGTTGGGACCGACGAGTGAAATCATAGTCCCGCACTCTATGGAGAGTGTGAGCTCCCGTATGACGGAGGTCGTCTGGTAGGCGATTTCAATCTTTTCTGCGCGAATAATGGGCATGAAGATCAAAATTTCATACCGATGGAACCTGAAATTGTCCGTCGGCCAACATAATCGCAATAACTGGAGCTCAGGCAGCCGCCAATGGCTTTGCGGTCTGCCAAATTCGTGGCCGACAGCGTGAGTTTCAGATGTTTCCACGGAGATGGAACTGTCGCGAAATCATAGGAGATCATGCCGTCTACCAGGACATAGTCTGGAATACGCATGGCGTTGGCGCCATCTGCAAACATCCGCCCCATGTAACGGGCCCCTCCGCCAATGGAAAGCCCCTTCATGGCACCGGACGAAAAGCGATAGTCGAGCCAACTTGTAACCATATTGTTGGGAGTATCTGTAGGAATATTTCCCTGATAGCCGTCATTACTGCGTGTAACCCGTGCATCCATATAAGTGTAGCCGATGGTTGCATTCAGTTCATTCGTGAGGCTGATTTTACCTTCTAACTCCACTCCTCTGACACGCACTTTTCCTGTTTGAACCGAGAAGTTTCCGCAATCAGAAAGCTGCGGTGCTGCCGAGCAGGTATGGGCATTATCCGCTGTGGTGACATTCGTGCGTTCCAGATTGAAAAGAGATGCAGTGAAAAGGCTGTTCAGCCCTTTCGGCTGGTATTTGGCACCGACCTCAATCTGCTTGCCCATGCTTGGTTTGAAGGCCTGATTAAAATAGTCGGTTCCGCTGGTAGGTTCGAATGAGGTTGAATAACTTACATACGGTGAGAGACCAAAATCGAATAGATAGACCAGGCCAACACGGCCGGTAAAAGCATGGTCTTTTTGGGTGCTGTCGCTATTGGTCAGGTAGTTATCAGTTTTTGTTCTTGCCCAGTCCTGCCGCAAGCCAGCCAGAAGCCGCCATTTTCTGAATGCGATTTGATCCTGGGCATAGACACCGTACTGCTCCTGAATAAGCGTGTTATCAGAACGCGTAATCAAGGTCGGGATGGTCAAATTACCGTAAGTTGGATGGTTTAGATCCAGATTAAGAGCCGCACTGGTACCCTGACTGGTCATATTGTCTGAGCTGAAAATACGATAGTCGAAACCAGCAACAATGGAATTATGTATAGGGCCAAGTGCGTACCTGTAAGCCAGGTTACTATCAACATCGATCCCCTCCGTTGTGGCAGTTTGATACATGGCTGTGCGGGAAATGGTCTTCTGGTCGGCAAGCAGGCTGCCGGGTGAGAGGGTGTGGGTGTTCGTATCTACGTACATCAACCGTGTATTCTGACGAAATTCCAAATTTTCGATAATTTTTTGATGAAAATCATAGCCAAAGGAGGCCTGTTTCCTGTTGTAGTCGCAGTAGGAGCGATCACACGTGTAAATGTAGCGACGGAAGCGACCATTCACGTTGGGCAGGATGGTCCCTACAGACGGTAGATAACCGCTTGAGTTACCTTGGGGGTCGATCTGCAAATTGACCATGGCGGTCAGCGATGTTTTTTGGGTCGGTGTCCATTTTAACGATGGTGCCAGCGCAAAACGTTCTGGTGTGCCGTAGTCACCTTTAAGGCCCGCCTTGCGGGCAATCGCTTCAATGCGGTAGGCAAAATGCCTATCCCTCAGCGTGCCTCCAACATCCACATTGCCTTCATAAAGATTGTAGGCGCCGATATTGATGCGGCCACTCTGGAAAGTTTCTCCTGTGGGACGCTTGGTGACCATATTAATTAGGCCGCCTGAGCCATTCTGGCCATATAAAACAGACGCAGGACCTTTCAGCACTTCTACACGTTCAAGGAAGTAAGGATCCACTTGGGCAACAGCAAGCGTACCCGAGGGAGTTAACTGTAGGCCATCCTGATAAATATTGTTGATACTGTAAAAGCCACGAATACGGATGCGATCAAAATAGGTCGTGCTAGGCTGAACACCGCTCACCACGCCAGGAGTGTAGCGTAGAGCGTCTGCTAATCTCTTGGGCTTGAGGCGCTCCATTTCTTCGGCAGTGATGACGTTGATAGTCTGAGGCGTTTCTATCAGCGAGGTGTCCGTCTTGGTTGCTGTGGCACTACGTTTGGCAACAAAACCTTGCACGGGGCCCCACGCGGACTCACTCGCTCCCCTCACGGAGACAGGACCAAGCGCAATGGCGCCATCGGGCGTGTAAGCTGCAGTATTTGTGGGATCTGCCATAAGGGCGGCGGCATTTGTCGAGATAATGCGCGCACGGAGGCCGGTACCGGAAAGCAATGTTCTAAGTGCTTGCGATGGAGTCATTACCCCGGAAACAGGGGAGGACATTTTGCCTTGCGCCAAAGAAGACGGGTAACTGATCTGCCACCCAGTTTGGCTTAGAAACGCATTTATTGCTTCTGGAAGAGGTTGGGCAGGAAGCGAAAATTTTTCGCTTTTTTCTAGATTTACCGTCGATAGTGGCGCTCCTTGCGCTGTTGCCTGTGCGCAAGCCAGTTGTGGTTGCAAGGTAACAAAGGCGCAGCTTAAGAGAGAAGGGGTGAGCAAAGCGTGTATTAAGTATCTGTGGTGACCTGTCTGCCCGTAAGTTGCTACGCCCATTACGTTTCCGGAGCTTTTTATCACTATTTACACCTTTTTTCTGGCGATTTTCCTGCGTTGTCCGGCACGCAAGTTTCGTTCTTTCATCTCCTTGACGTTTCAGCTGCACTAAGTCGGAAAAAAAATAGCGATATTTTTGAGTAGACGTTGCGAGGTTGGCAACGCCACGTGACATCAATGTGTCGCCCCTATTTTTTTTGATTGCAATTAATAATCATAATCAATAATGGGTGCAGGGTATTCGGGAAAGTGCACCTGTTATTTCTCAGGGTAGTTTGCAGGGTGGGAGTATGAGCGGATGTCTCCGGCGCTGAACGTTATCTTCAGATTGCGCCGCCAGTCTCTTATTCTGTCGTTGTTAAGGATTGTAAGAGATCCACATACGGCTGAAGATCTGGCGCAGGAAGCCTATATTCGCGTATGCCGAGCGCTAGAGGCTGGAGGTGTGGAGCGTGTGGAGCCATTCCTGCATCAGACAGCCCGTAATATCGCGTTTGATCATCAGAGGCGATGCAAGGCGCGTAGAAAAATAGAAGCTGTTTCGCTTGATGATCAAATGGTGGACATTATTGCAGATGATACACCGTCCGTTGAGCGGATATTGCAAGACCGGCAACGGTTGAAACTGCTCCGGCAAACGGTATCCCGGTTGCCACGTAGAACACAAATTGTAATGCATCTGAGCCGTATAGAAGGGTGGACTAATCGCAGGATTGCAGCTCATTTAGGGGTTTCTGAACGTACTGTATTTAACGATCTGAAAATGGCGCTGGCGCATTGTGTTGAGCAGATGGGCGGGTTTGATGGTGATTGATCTGTCGTTTCAGATTTTATTTTCTTTGCCTGTTTGTGAAGTGGAAAGCGTCTAAGGTATAATACTTCCTGCACGCAGCACGAATTACGGGCATTGGATAGGTTTAAGTGGAACAGGACAATTCATCCAAGGACAGGCTTGATAGCGAAAGCATGGATAATGCCAAGCTGCAGGACGAAGCATTGGAATGGTTTGTAAGGTTACGCGGTCAAGAAGTAGATCAGCCAACCCTCCATGCTTTTGAGCGCTGGCATGGCCGTAGTTCCCGTCATGCTCAAGCATATTTAGCTATTGAAGCAATGTGGCAATCCAGAGCTTTCGAGAATGCCATAGGTGAGTTTTCCGAGGTTGCAGGTGTAGAGAGGATTCACAAGCAAAAATCCAAGCGTGGCAGGCCATTAAAACAGTACGTCTGTTTAGCCGCTGCTGGGCTCGCGGCTGTAATAGTATGTGTATGGACGCTTCCTGAGGTTATTCTTCACTGGCGCGCGGATTATGTTACGGTGGCGGGACAGCAAACTGGTGTTGTTCTCCCAGATGGCTCAAAAATGACGATGAATACAGACTCTGCTGTAGCGATCAATTTCCATGATGGGCATCGGGAGGTAACTCTTTTGCAAGGAGAAGCCTTTTTTGATGTCCGGCATGATGCCATGCATCCATTTCTGGTAACTGGACCATTTGGTATTACAAAAGTTACAGGAACCGCTTTTTCCGTTAGGACTGATAGGCAGCAAGATCGCGTTATTCTGGAACGCGGGCATGTTGATGTGCGGTTGCGTAGTGGAGATGGGGGACACACGCAGCTTGATCCTGGGGAAATGGTGACAGCATCTTATCAGCAACTTTCAGGAGTAAAGAAGTCCGATCCATCTATAGCTTTGGCGTGGCGTAATGGTCGTCTTGTTTTCGATGCTCAGCCATTTACGGACGTTGTGCATGAGTTATCCCGCTACTACGCCGGGAGAGTTTTCATCATAAAGAGTGGGCTTGAAAAAAGTCTGGTTAGTGGAAATTTTAGATTAGATGATATAGAAAGCGCGTTCCGCACTCTTTCCGAGTCCTGTGGGGTCACAATTACATATTTGCCAGGCGGTACAATTCTTTTCCGTTAATTTTGATCCTTATTATGTGATAAAAATCAAAAACTCCTCTACATAAATTCTGCAATTGGAGGCTTTTTGATTACTATATGCTCGAGGATCAGCTACGTGAGGAGCACTCCAAGCGCTTTGAAACGGGTAATATGGCACCACTGGCGTGAAACCCTGTAATTTGACGATACGCCGCAGTAAGAACCTGTGCCACAGTGTAGAGGTCTTGGTTTGTGGTAAAACGCCCCACTTTGGTCAAAATGCAGAGTGGGTAACACCAAAACGGACCATCGGTCTGCGTATCTCGAAACAGAAAACATCCCGACAGAATTTCATTAATTGTTCTCTGGTTTTTTCAAGTTCAGTTTTTGAACAAGAAAATCCATTATATGATTACGAAGATCCGAATAGCCTTTCTGGTGATGTATTTCTGCCCGTGACCTCTCCTTGGGGAGAGGGTTCTGAACAACTTCTGCTATGTGTGCGTTTGGCCCTGAGCTCATTAACAAAAGGCGATCAGCTAAAAGAATGGCTTCGTCGATATCGTGAGTAATCATGAACACGGTTTGGTGTGTTTGTGCGCAAATATTCAGGAGTTCATCTTGAATTACGCCTCGTGTGAGAGCGTCAAGCGCACCGAAGGGTTCATCCATCAGCAGCAGTTCCGGCGTTGTCGAAAAAGCACGGGCTATGCCCACACGCTGTCGCATACCGCCAGAAAGTTCTGATGGGCGCTTACGCATGGCTTCTTTCAGACTGACCAGACCCAGATAATGTTCCGTCATGTTTTTCACGTCACCGCGCTGCATGCCAAAATGGCGGGCCCGTATAGCCATGGCAACATTCTGCTCAACCGTCAGCCATGGCATAAGGGCATGCCCTTGAAACACAACGCCCCGATCAAGTCCTGGCCCTCTGATCGTATGGCCATTTATTGAGGCTTGCCCCGAAGAGGCACTTTCAAGGCCAGCCAGAATGTTGAGGATTGTACTTTTTCCACACCCAGAATGTCCGATCATGCAAACAATTTCGCCACGATCAATACTGAATGAAATATCTGAGAAAACTGGAACACCGCCTTTTGTGTAGCGTTTCTCTAGGGTATCAACAACGACAAGACGGTCGGGCTTATTCGGCTCATTCTGCATAACTGACGCTCCGTTGAAGAGCCGCGAACGCAGTATCCAAAATCATTCCCGTTACACCAATGAGTAACACAGCAAGAATAACATTGGAGAGTGAAAGGTTATTCCATTGGTTCCAGACAAAATACCCAATGCCAGAACTCCCCACGAGCATTTCTGCTGCCACAATCGCTAGCCACGCAATACCGAGCCCAACACGCATACCTGTGACAATGGTTGGGGCCGCTGCTGGAAGAATGATAAGCCATAAGCGTCGGGCCCAACCGAGTTCCAGTGTGCGCGCGACGTCAAGCCATTCCTTTCGCAATCTGCTGACACCAAAAGATGTGTTGAGTAATATTGGCCAAATGGAACAGATGAAGATTACAAAAATACTGCATTCTTCGGCATCTTTAATGGTGTAAAGAGCAATTGGCATCCATGCCAGTGGTGAGATGGGCCGCAGAATCTGAATAAATGGATTTAGCCCGGCCCGTAAAAATGGCAGTTGACCTATCAAAAGACCTAAAGGAACGGCAACAATCACAGCAAGCCCATATCCGATAATAACCCGGTACAGCGAAGCGCCTAACTGCCATCCAATTCCGCGGTTATTGGCATTTGTGTTATGAAAGGGTGATTTCAATTCTTGCCATGAATCGACCGCAAATTGTCTTGGAGAGGGGAAGTTGTGGCTAGCCTGCTGTGTTGCAGGCGTATGGCCCATCAACATCTCATATTCTGCATTCTGTGCCGAAGAACTTCCAACATGAGTCTCAAACGGGAGTGTCAGGTATTGCCATGCCAGCAACAAAGCTAAAGTAAGGAGAGCGCTGAGCGCAAAACTTTTTAATTTATCAGCTCTCTTCATCACGGTTTGGTACCCATTACTGATGAAGGTAACTGCGGAGGAAAAGTTTCTCCTAAAATCTTAAATGCCGGGTAATTATTGTCGTCCGGTAATGGAAGGTCCGCTAAAGCGAGGGCGGACGCTTGATGGCGAACATCAGGCAGAAGAAAAACCTGTTCCACAGTTTTCTGGCTATCAACAGTGGAAGGAATGTAGCCCCAGCGTTGCATTTGTTCCATCATCCATAATCCAGAAGAATAATAGGGAAAGGGGCTAAACTCAGAACGATGTGGATTGTCCTGAACTTTTCCCAGACCGTCGGCATAGTGCCCGGTTAGTCCTTGCCGAATGACCAGTTCAGAATGGTTCAGGTATTCTTGTCTGGAAAGGATCTGCGCGGCTTCAAGGCGATTTTCCATTTTATGCATGAAGGCGGCAGCGCGGATCATGGCACGCTGTACCGCAGCATAAGTGTTGGGATTTTCCGTAATAAACTCTTCTGTCATGCCAAGTGCGCAGCAAGGGTGACCATCCCATATCTCGGCGGTCAGAATATGTAGAAATCCGATTTCCTCGATTACTGCGCGTTGATTGAACGGCTCCGGACCTAGAAAGCCATCAATATTTCCGGCGCGGAGATTCGCGACCATCTCAGGCGGCGCAGTTACACGAAGTGTCACATCATGATCAGGGTCCAGACCGTAGTGGGAAAGGTAAGCCCTGAGTATGAGATTATGCATTGAAAATTCAAAAGGAATTGCAAAAGTCATTCCTTTCCAATTTTGTGGATCGCGACGGTTTCTATGCTTTAGCGCCAGTGTAATGGCTTGCCCGTTAATATTTTGCATCGTGACAGCACGAACAGGGTGCGGGGCGTGTCCCGCCCCTGTTGAAAGAGCAAGAGGCATGGGAGAAAGCAGATGCGATGCGTCAAAATTACCGTTCAGGAGGTTATCCCGTATAAGAGCCCAACCTGCCGTTTTTTTCAGATCAACTGTAATTCCTTCATCCTGAAAAAAACCTTTTGCCTGCGCCATAATAAGCGGCGCTGCACAACTGATCGGCACAAAACCAATTTTCAGAGTATCTTTTTCAACCGGACGTTTTGTCGCGGCAAGTGAGGGTGTCGCTGTTCCAAGGAGTGCTGCGCCTAACGTGCCAGCTATGAAACCTCGGCGAGACAAGCCATGTAAGCCACCACATGGGCATGGAAGAACGGGAACAGTCGTTGTGCACGCCAAGCTGGATGGCCCTGTTTGCAGCAAAGAGCGATTTGAATTTGGTTTCATGCAGTCAGGCTTTCAGCGTTGCCGTAATGATGCCACCTTGCTTCTGCTGCATAAGCAGTCGGAAGGGTGTCGCCTCCACAACATCCCATTCGGCTCTTGGGTCAGGTGTACCCCTTAATTCCAACGGCATAATCCGGCTTTTCAGGCGAATGGGAGGGCTGGTATGCTGATAACCAGCGTGTGGCAGGCCCAGAAGAGAGTGCGCAATGGCATCGGCTTGAGCGGCGATTGGTGCAATATAGCGGCACGTCTGCCCATTCAGGCTGATACAATCTCCCAAAGCATAAATTGATGGGGTACTTGTCCGGAGTGTTGCTTCGTCAACAATAATACCCTGTTTGGTTTGAAGGTTTGCCATATGGGCTAACCTTAAATCAGTTTCTAGGCCGATCGTGGAAATAACAATCTCAGCGTTGCACGTGTTTCCTGATGAGAGAATAATAGTTTTACCAGCAGGGGAAGGTTTAACAATATCAACTGTTGTATTGGTTATGATTGTGACGCCATATTGGCGCAAGCGTTGCTGCAACACCATTCCTGCCTGGGATGGAAGAAGAGTTTCAAGCGGGTAGGGGCCTTGAGTGATGAGCGTAACATCATGCCCAGCCGTTGCCGCATCTTCTGCGAGTTCACAGCCAACCAGTCCTGCGCCAATAATGACAATACGACGCGATTGTGAGCCGATTTGCGCGCGAAGCCCTAGCCAAGCATCGAGCGTGTTGATTCGCCAAACCACGTTTGCGGGAAGGGAGGGCAGGGAAATAGGTCTGGCACCTTGCGCCAGTACCAAGCTTTTGTAACGGAGCGTGCCGCGTGTAGTACGTAAGCTCCGCCGTGAAGCATCCAGCCCGACAGCGACAGTCTCGGTCATCAGGCGAATATTCAAACGGGCTGCAGCCTGCAGGCCTGTTTCTTTGCGGAGTTTTTCGTGTGTCAGGTTGCGGGAGAGAGCGACTGAAAGTTCAGGCTTTGTATAAATATCGCCGGAACAGGCGGTCACCAGCGTGATGGGCACCGATACATCCAGTTCACGCAGTTTTCGGGCTACACTCCACCCTGCTGTGCCGCCCCCAAGAATAATGATGGAATCAGTTCGCGATCGTGTAATCACTGGTGCCACGATAGGTTGCTGCGCAGAGGGTGAGCTTGGACTGTAAAGCTCGAAATCTGCTTTTGTGACACCGCATAACGGGCAATACCAGTCATCAGGAATATCTTCAAAGCGCGTGCCGGGCGCTATGCCACTATCCGGATCCCCTTTTGCTTCGTCGTAAATCCATCCGCAAATTGTGCAGATATATGTTCTGACAGAAAGATCTTCTGGAAGCCTCGGAGATGAAGGTGTCATGATGGCAACTCTTCCTTGGCGAGTTGCGTCATTTCTGACCGCAAATGCTTGATGGCAGGCGTCACGATTGCGACGAACTGGGCTTCCCGCATTCTCCTTTGCGGTGCGGCACTGCTCAGATACCCACGTGCCCCCTGATGCAACATCGCTGATTGCGCCGCACGCAAGGCAAGTTCAGATCCCTGCTCACGGGCATCAAGAATATTCAGAAAATAATCTTTCCCGGGATTTTTCGGAATTTGCGCCAGTTTCAGAACGCGCTCAAGCAAATCATTCAGTTCCGCTTGAACGGAATCGGGACGATCTTCCAGATACTGATTCACATGGCCCAACGGCCCCTCAACAGCACGCATACTGTCGATAGCACCCTGAATGATCCCGACAGCCATGCCGCACTGAAGCAGGAGAAACGGAATTCTAATATGTTGCAGCAGGGCTCCCGCCGAGGCAGCGATAACATCCCGATCAGGAATAAAATGGTTTTCCAGCCGAATACCCCAGGTGCTGGTTCCTTCCATGCCTGAAAAATGAGGGCATTTGAAAAGCATATCCGGTTTATCAAACCGAAGGAGAAAAAGCACTCTCTCAGTTTCATGACCATTCAGGCTTGCAACGGCTCCGCAATACTGTCCAGGTGCAATATGACTCACCCAGGGGAGTGTGCCACTTACGGTATATCCACCTGAAACAAGGGTGGCGTGTAGGGCAATTTTTTCAATTCCAGCCTGCGCCTTGATGGGGTTGGAAAGGGCTGTTCCGCCAAACTGTTCAGCCGCAAGATGTTGCTTGAGCAATGTGTCGTGCAATGCTGCTTCAGGTGCTGCAGCAAGATAAAGTGCACAGGCCATGTGGCACCACACAAGAAAGCCAGTCGAGCCGCATACACGCGATACTGAAGCTACTCCCTGGATAGCTTGGACGAGATCCGGGTTTGCCCTGTTGGAGAAAGGAGAGAACAGCCCTGCATCTGCAAGGTCTTTTAGAATATCAAGCGGATAATAACCTTCCAGATCAATTTTGACCGCAAGTTCTGTCAGGCGATCAGTGGCAATCTGGTTAACTCTGCCCAGCACATCGTTCCCTTCTTTGCCAGCAAAGTGCGGTAATGAGGGGCGCATATCAGGTGATGACTTGGAGAGGTGCTGGGTCATGATTATGGTTCAGTCGGTCAAGCTGACGGTCAGCGGGACCGGGTTGCGGAGTGTGTTGGCGACCGGTGAGAATGTATTGGCATGTGCGACAATCTCGTCGAGAACAGCGCGTGGTGCATCTCCTTCTACGTTAACGCGGACGCGAACCTGCTTGAATCCCATTTGCTCAGGTTTACGGTCTGCACCACCCGCGCCCCAGGCGGCTGTATTTCCAATGTCACCTTCCAGCCAGAGTTCAAGTTTGCTCAGCTTGACCTGGCGGTATGTTGCAACGGCAGTAATGCCGACTGCCAGACACCCGCCGAGGGCCGAAAGTACGATTTCACCCGGGGCTGGCGCGGTATTCTGGCCGAAGAGATGCAGGGGTTCATCAACTACAACCGGCGCGTGGTCTCCTACATAACTGAGAGTCCGGTATTGTCCTTCGGTCACTGTATGAACCTTATTAGTCCCAAAATTATCAGGGTTGGCTTTGCCTTTTTCAGCAAATTTAAGAAGACCATCCCGGTCAATCGGACGAAGATATGTGGTTACAGTTGATGTTTCAGGCATTTCCCATTCCATAAATAACGATTAAAAACGTTATTATCATTCAATATCGTTATTTATGGGTATACCGGTCAGTCTATGTCGTCAACAGCCAAATTGCATGGTAGGAAAAGACCATGGATCACACTCTTTCTCTTCTCCTGCCGACCTACGCGCCTGAAACAGAAGGTTCCGCTTCAAATCGGGATGCCGGGGATGCACTCGTCACGGCTGCTATTTGGCTGTTCTGTAGGAACGGCATAAAAAACACTGGCGTCGAAAAAATCATCTCTCGCGCAGGTGTCTCAAAGATGACGCTTTACAACCGCTTTTCGACCAAAGAAGGGTTGGTTGCAGCCGCCGTGGAGAAGGAAGCTCAACAGTGGAGAGATTGGCTTTTTTCATATGTAAATGGCGGAGAGGCTGATCCGCACTATGGGCGGATACCATTGGTTTTTACGGCTTTGTTCGAGTGGTTTTCACGGAAGGACTATTTCGGTTGTCTGATCATGAAAGCAGCCATTGAATTTGAAGGAGAGTCCCCAGAAATCACGCGGATATTTAATGCGCATAAAACAGCAATGAATGGGTTTCTGGTCGATTTATGTGAGGATGTAGGTTTAAGAGAAAGTAATATCCTTGCATCTATGTTAATGACCCTCATAGATGGAAGCATTATTAAGTCTCTTCTTGCAAAAGATCCGAGGTTTGGTTTGGAGGCAGGAGCAATGGCAAAAATCATACTTGATTCATTTTTGATTGCGCCAATATCCACTGAATGAAACTGTCGATATGTCTTTTCTTGTTCAGAGGGGTAGAAAGAAAATAACCTCGTCTGCTTTTTATTGGCTTATTATTCAAGACAATAACCTGATTTGTTTCTACTAAATCATCAATCAGAGGCCTCCAGCCCAGTGCAATGCCTTGGTTCTGTAAAACTGCTTGAAGTAAAAGTGGGTAATTTCCAAAGAAAAGGCCATTCTTTGAATATGACTTTAAAGAGCATGATGCATCGACCGCTTGAAACCAGTCTGCCCAGGTAAACCACTGGTGGTCAGGGCCGCTTAAATGTAAAAGCTTTGCTTCAAGCAGATCGTGTGGATGGTTAAAGGGGCCGGCTACCTTCAAATATACTGCACTGCAGATAGGAACAATTTCTTCCTGAAATAGGCAGATAGTCGATATATCGTGTGTTTGCGGCTTTTCCCCGAAAAGAATGGAAACATCATGCTGGGTGTTTCGATGGTCTATCCTGGCATCTCGTCTAGCTTGTGTTGTCAGGAGGCTGACATCAATGTCTGGATGTTTTTCTTCAAAGTCTGACAAACGGGGCAAAAGCCAGTTTGCTGCAAATCCGTAATCGGTCAGAATTGTTAGTGTTTCACGAGAACTGCTGCCGTGAATTATTTCCATGGTACCATATAACTGAGTCAGCACATCAGTTGTCGTCGTATGTAATATTTGGCCGTAGCGGGTGGCTGAAACGCCCCTATGGCGCCGCTCAAACAAGACAACTCCTAAAAGCTTTTCCAGTTGCGCAACCTGCTGGCTGACTGCGGGTTGGGTCATGCCAAGCTCAAGTGCCGCCGTGCTGAAGCTGCCACATCGACCGACAGTCTCAATCAGGCGAAGTGAGCGTAACAGATAGTCTGCTTGATTCGGTGTCATAAGGCGTGCTTATACAACATATATAAACGTAGATGCATCAAAAATAACGGAATAAATGGTTTATTTTGAACAATTAAAACTATTTGAAATAGTGAAAAATGATAATGGAAAGAGAGACAGTGACACAAAGCGTTCCGCTGAATTTTCTGGTTGTGGTGGCAGACCAGCTCACGGCCCTTGCGTTGCCCGCCTACCTTGGCGGACGTGACCCTTCACCTGCAAAAGTACCAAACCTGAACCGTTTGGCAGAACGTGGTACCGTTTTTACCAATGCGTATACGGTTAGCCCTTTGTGCGGGCCTTCTCGTGGTGCGTTCATGACCGGCCTTATGCCCTCTAAAAGCGGTATTATGGATAATGGCAGTGAATGGCATTCAGACATTCCAACGTTTGGCCACAGGCTGCGAGATGCCGGATATCAAACCATTCTTGCAGGAAAGATGCACTTTGTTGGCGCGGATCAACTTCATGGTTTTGAAGAACGCCTGACAACGGATATTTATCCGTCAGATTTTACCTGGGTGCCAGACTGGCAGAACAAGGAAGACCGGCCAGACTGGTACCATTCCATGGATTCTGTTCTGAATGCCGGACCAGTGCTGCGGAGCAACCAGATTGATTTTGATGAAGAAGTTGCTTTTGCGTCGCGGCGGAAGTTGTTCGACCTGGCGCGGCAGAGAGACGACAAACGACCGTTTTGCATGGTTGTGTCTTTTACTCATCCGCACGACCCGTTCAATATTACACCGGAATGGTGGGATTTGTATGCAGAAAGCGATATTCCTCTGCCTCGGGTTCCAGATTCAGTAGAAAAACACCCCGCCGAAGAGCGTATTCGTGCAGCATGCGGAATTGATGCGCAACGTCCTTCCGACGCTGATATTCTGCGTGCAAAGCGCGCTTACTATGGCGCTATTGCTTACATTGATCATCAGCTTGGGCAACTGGTCGATGTATTGCGCCAAACAGGCTTGGACAAAACCACCGCCATCATTTTCACCAGTGATCATGGTGAAATGCTTGGTGAGCATGGGCAGTGGTATAAAATGTCCTTTCGGGAAGGGGCCAGCCGCATCCCGCTTCTTGTCGTGCTCCCGGAAGGGACGTCACGGCATGTCGATCAGGCTGTTTGTCTGGCTGATGTGGGCGAGACAGTCTGCGGGCTGGCCGGTGCGCCGTCAGCCCCAGGAGTAACAGGCAGAGATTTGACGCCCCTTCTTAAAGGCGAGAAGGCTTGGGTGGATGAAGTGTTCGGTGAATATCTTGGAGAAGGGACATTTGAGCCAACAGTCATGATCCGTCGTGGCAAATGGAAATTTCTCCATACGCCGCACGACCCTGATCAATTATATGATCTGGTGGATGATCCAGATGAAGTAAGCAATCTTGCACATCTTCCGGCTTATCAGGACAAGGTAAAGGCTTTTCAGGGCGAAGCTCTTCAACGGTGGAATTTTGATCAGCTTCGTCAAACTGTAGTGCTAAGTCAGCAAAGGCGGGCACTTGTAAAACGTGCCTTGGCGACAGGCCGCTGTACGGCGTGGGACTATCAGCCCCCGGCTAACGCGCATCGTGCCTATATCCGCCATCATAAACCTTTGGAGCAGCTTGAAGCAGAAGCCCGGCTGTTACCACAGGGTATTGGGTAATATCATCATGATATTCTATCGCCTTCCTTATCGCGCCTCCTTCGCGTTTGTCATCTCTTTGGGAGCAACATGCGCTGCGTATGGCGCAGAAACAGAGCCTCATCCGATTTTTGTCGCTTCCAGCGGGAATGTGCAAAAGAAGAGTAGTCAGAAAGATGATACTCGTGTTGCGGCCCAACGAAAGAAATCGTCAACTCTGGAGGAAGTTACAGTACGTTCCAACAGAAGAACGCAGCAGGTTGCCAATACACCCGCCTCTGTTGTGGCCCTGACAGGTAAGACACTTCAGACAACAGGTGTGCGGGATGCGCTTTCGTTGGCGCGTGATATTCCTGGGTTGATGGCAGAAAGCACATCTGGCTCGACAAACCCGCGTTATCGCCTGCGTGGTATTGGTACAAATGATTTTTCAGCCAATATGACAACAGCCGTTGGTGTTTCTGAAGATGAAGTGTTTCTGGATAGCGGTGCATCTCAAGGAACGCCAATTTATGACCTTGACCATGTAGAGGTTTTTCGTGGTCCGCAAGGAACGTTGCAGGGCAAGAACACAACTGCTGGAATGGTTTCTTATTATACCAAAAAGCCAACCAATACTTTGGATGGTTATGTACGTGGTACTGCCGGCAATTATGGTCTGTGGGGCGAAGAGGGTGCCATTGGCGGCCCAATTATAAAAGATAAACTGATGGCCCGTTTCGCCATAGTGAATAGACGTATGGATGGTCAGTATTATAATGGTACGCATAAAAACCCGACGGGTGGTTATCAATATTATGATATGCGTGGGCAGATCCTTGCAAAGCCAGTTGATAATTTCTCCATTCTGATCAAGGCCCATCTTGGGCGGAACAGAACGGAAGTGCCTATTGATCATGTCGGGCTGCTGGAGGGGGGAACAGATGCGCAAGGGTATGCTCAAGCCTCCCGACGAAATATCCAAAATAATGGGCGTACTGATGCGACAACCCGGCGGGCAGGGCTTTCTGTCAATGCGCGCTATGAGTTTGAAAGCGGTTGGAGCCTGAGCAATATTTTCGCGCTGGAATGGAACCATTTCAACGTTTTCTCAGATGATGATGCCAGCCCGGCTTCCGTTGATTATCAGGAAAATATTGGTGGCGTAGCGCGTGTTTTGAGTAATGAAATCCGTGTTGCATCTCCACAAAACAAGAAAATACGCTATATTGGGGGTGTGTATTATTTGCGGAATATGACGCAATCTTCCAGCCAGCAGCCTCTTTATAGCCCGATTGACTTTGGTGTGAATGGCAACGCATCCAGCTTTAATATCAATACGCAGGATGCCGCGGTTTTTTCGGCTTTGTCCTTTGATCTGACACGTCGCCTCACGCTTGATATTGGGGGCCGCTTTACGTCTGAAACCCGCACCGCCAATGGTGAAGCGTGGGCTTACAATACGTTGAGCTCAAACCCCTATTATACGGGAAATCGGGCACTTACCTATATTAATACCAACACAGGCACGTTTATTGACCCAGCTACCGGCCAGAGTCTTAGCGGTCCACCCCTGAAGAAAACGTTTAACCGAGACAGCGAAGATGCAAGCCTGAAATATCGTTTTGCGCATGGTATTATTGGCTATCTGCGTTATGCGCGTGGTTTTCGTACGGGTAATTACAATACATATGTTGCAACGGCATCAGACTTCAGTCTGTATAATCCCGAAGTGCTGACTGATTACGAAGGGGGGATAAAGGCCAGGCTATGGCAGGGCAAGGCTCAGCTTAATCTTTCCGGTTTTCATTATGATTACAACAATATGCAGGTTACAATTCTGCAGAATACCGGTACACACACAACAAACGCTGCGCGCGCTGTTTCCAATGGTTTTGAATTTGAAGGGCAGGTGCGCCCGGTTGAAAACCTGTTTGGCTCTTTCGGTGTGTCCTACCAGGATGCGCATTACACCAATTTCCGTAATGCGAGCGCGCCGACACCTTTCAATGGTGGGAACCCTGTCAATCTGTCCGGGCAGCCGTTGGAACGTGCGCCTCATGTCACGACCAATTTCTTGTTGAGTTATAAAATTCCCGTATCCTTTGGTGATTTCACAATCCAGACTGACTGGCGTTATACAAGCCGTTATCGTTTCCAGGCCTGGTCTGATGTGCATCCCTCAACACCAGCCGCTTTTCTTGCTTCACCTCAAACACTGGCGTTAGTGCGGAAAGCCTTTTCCCAAAAGCCTGTTATTACCGGAAATGTAAGACTTGCCTGGCATTCCGTTGATGAAAAAACAGAAGTCGCCGTCTGGCTGCACAATATTACAAACCAGATGACTTATACAAACGCGTTTGGTGAGTTCTTCAACCGTAATATCAGCCGCTACCCGGGTGATTTGCGCTCCTTTGGCTTTGAAGTCATGCGGTCCCTGTAATGGCTTTGGGGGAAACACGTAAAATTGGCTTCATAACCTTGGTTGCTATCAGCGCTGCAGACTGTGCCGCGCATAGTATGAACTCACTAGGCCCATTCGCGGTTGGGGAGTTGATAAAAAGTGGCCAGCTGACTACGGCACAGGCTGGTTTGTGGAGCAGCGTAGAAATGCTTTCTTATGCTGCTGCCATGACAGGCATTGCGTCCCACGTGCATCGTGTGCGTTTGCGCTCGCTCGCCCTTATCGCTGCGTGCTGTGTTATCGCAGCACAAGCTGGCTCTGCTTACGTGCATGTGCTCTGGGGGCTGCTGGGTTTACGTATTTTGTCAGGGTGTGGGCTTGGTGCGTTGAATGCAGTCGTCAATATTGGTGCCAGTCGGCTGGGGCAGCCTGTTTTTGTGCTCTCCTTTGTTATGGTCGTACAGACCATTGTTTTTTCTGCATCCAGCCTTTTTCTGCCTTATATTGGCGATGCCACAGGGCAGCAGGGTATTTTCTTAACATTGGCACTTATTGTTTTTGCTCTGACGCCTCTTATGAGGTTACTTCCAGATACGGCGAGCGAACCGCAGAAACGATTGCAAGATCATCATCCGATGTCCGGGCAGGCTTTTGCCGCCTTGCTTGCCGTTCTGTGTTACACTGGCGGCAGCCTTGCTGTGTGGCCATTTACCGAACGAATTGCAGTATCAGTCGGGCTGACGCCTATGTCATTTGGCTCGTTATCGGCTTTTGCCAACATATTTGGTTTATGTATCTGCCTTGTGGGTGTCCGGTTGAGCCAGAATAGAGCAAGTATGCGCTTGCTGAGTCCTGCAATTATTCTGACAGGAGTGATCTGTATTCTTCAGGCCTGGCCTCCGTCTGGGGTAATTTTCAAAACAGCATTTTCGTTAAACTATGGTTTGTGGTTCTTTATCTATCCGGGTTTGGTCGGTCTGACTTGTCTGGTTGACCCATCGGGGAAGTTGGCTGCTCGTTCCGGCGGTGCCTGGATGCTTTCTCAGGCGGGTACTACATTGCTTGCTGGCTGTGCAGGTAATAGCGGACATTATATGTGGGTCGGCTTTCTGAGCTTTCTGTTATGCCTTATATCCGCCGTCTGTGTCGTTTTTATTAAGCCACACCAGATGGCAGCTCCATAGCTATCATGTTCGATGTGTCTTTGGTCGGAAGGCCGTGACGAACATATTTTGTGTTCTGATTATAGAGTAACTGTCTGACTATGGCGTCAGAGGAGCACAAAATAAGGCCACCTTGGTGTCTCGTGTCGATGGAGGCGTTCCTTCCGCGATGACTATGAGAGCCGTAGCGATAAATCTGGGCCAAAGTGGTTTTCAGAGCATGAACCTGCTCTCCACGGTGACTGGAGGACGATTGCCTCAGGCATCATTTTTTTAGTCAGTTCTATTCGACTGACCATCGTGTTTGGGTCGGTGGCGTCGAGCCCGATGAAGATCGCCCTATTCGGTAGGTAGCTTTTGCGATCGTGACAAAACACCTTCCAATGGTGACGATCGCCAGTTGGAGGGGGCAAAAAGCCTTAATTCTGGCTTTTCTACCGATAGGGATAGTCACGAGTTCAGCCGCTATCTGGGAGCGAAAAGGGAGGGGAGAGCCCTACAGGGCAGGCGGTCGAGACGTGCTGTAATATGAAAATGCGGATGGAGCCTTTCGACAGACTGCTCTTGATTGGATGTCGCTTCATTAAGTAATAGGTCTTCATCCAAGGGCTGAACGAAGCGGGTGTCTTAGGCTCTTTCGTCTCTCTCAGTACCGGAAAATTGAAATGACAAATGCTAGCGTAGCTGGGATCAGTCAGGCCTTAAAGTGAAGCGGGCGATAGCTGGTTTGTGTGGCTACGCTTCAGATCGATACACCTCTATGACGTTGGGATTGCGATGAACGCCTATTCAGATTACCTGGCCGAAATCAAGGACAGAGCAAACCAGGGGCTCGCTCCCAAACCGATCGACGATGGTGGACTAGTCCGCGATATTATTACATTGATTGAGGATACCGGTAACGAACACCGGGCAGATGCTCTCAAGTTCTTCATTTACAACACGTTGCCCGGCACAACCAGCGCCGCAGGTGTCAAGGCGGACTTCCTGAAGAAGATCGTTCTGGGCGAAACGGTCGTTCCGGAGATCACGCCGGACTTTGCTCTCGAACTGCTTTCGCACATGAAAGGCGGTCCATCGGTCAAGGCGCTTCTGGACATCGCTCTCGGAGACAACGGCCCGATCGCCGAACAGGCGGGCGAGGTGCTGAAGACCCAGGTATTCCTCTATGACGCCGATATGTCCCGGCTGCGCGATGCCTTCAAGGCTGGCAATGCCGTCGCGAAGGACGTGCTCGAGAGCTATGCCAAGGCCGAGTTCTTCACCAAGCTTCCGGATGTTGAAGACGAGATCAAGGTTGTGACCTTTGTCGCAGCAGAAGGGGATATCTCGACCGATCTTCTGTCGCCCGGCAATCAGGCGCATTCGCGTTCAGACCGCGAGTTGCACGGCCAATGCATGATTTCACCCGAGGCACAGAAAGAAATCGTTGCGCTGCAGAAGCAGCATCCCGACGCACGAGTGATGATGATCGCTGAAAAGGGCACGATGGGCGTCGGCTCATCGCGTATGTCGGGCGTGAACAACGTGGCGCTCTGGACCGGCAAGCGGGCCAGCCCCTATGTTCCTTTCGTCAATTTCGCTCCGATCGTCGCAGGTACTAACGGTATCTCGCCAATTTTTGCGACAACAGTTGACGTGACCGGCGGCATCGGCCTGAACCTGAAAAACTGGGTCCGGAAGACAGGTGAAGACGGCAAACCGGTTCTGGACAATGATGGCAATCCTATCCTTGAGCAGAAATATTCGGTTGCGACGGGTACCGTTCTGAAGATCGATGTGAAGAACAAGCAGCTCCGCGACGAAAACGGCAAGGAACTGGTCGATATTGCTGCTTCATTCACACCCCAGAAGATGGAGTTCATGAAGGCGGGTAGCTCTTATGCTATCGTTTTCGGCAAGAAGCTCCAGACATTTGCTGCTCAGACGCTGGGGATCGAGGCTCCTCGGGTCTTTGCTCCGAATAAGGAACTTACGGTCGAAGGTCAGGGCCTGACCGCAGTCGAGAAGATATTCAACCGTAACGCCGTTGGTGTAACGCCGGGTAAGGTCCTGCATGCGGGGTCGGATGTTCGCGTGAAGGTGAATATCGTCGGCTCTCAGGACACAACCGGCCTGATGACCGCGCAGGAACTTGAAGCGATGGCGGCGACCGTCATCTCTCCTCTGGTGGACGGCGCATACCAGTCAGGCTGCCATACGGCATCCGTGTGGGACAAGAAGGCGCAGGCGAACATCCCGAAGCTCATGAAGTTCATGAACAACTTCGGCCTGATCACCGCGCGCGACCCCAAGGGTGTCTATCACGCGATGACGGACGTCATTCATAAAGTGTTGAATGACATTACTGTTGATGACTGGGCGATCATCATCGGTGGTGACAGCCATACCCGCATGTCCAAGGGTGTGGCCTTCGGTGCCGATTCGGGCACCGTGGCGCTGGCACTTGCTACGGGCGAGGCGACGATGCCGATCCCGCAATCAGTCAAGGTGACGTTCAAAGGCACGATGCAGCCACACATGGATTTCCGTGACGTGGTGCACGCAACCCAGGCGCAGATGCTCAAACAGTGCGGCGAGAACGTCTTTCAGGGGCGCGTCATTGAGGTGCATCTCGGTACACTGCTTGCCGATCAGGCTTTCACCTTCACCGACTGGACAGCCGAGATGAAGGCAAAGGCCTCTATCTGTGTCTCGCAGGATGAGCCGCTGATTAAATCGCTGGAAATCGCCAAATCGCGCATCCAGATCATGATCGACAAGGGTATGGAAAATGCAGCAGGCACGCTGAAGGGCCTGATTGCCAAAGCTGATAAACGTATTGCTGAAATACGCTCGGGCGAAAAGCCTGCGCTGGCCCCGGATAACAATGCGAAATATTTTGCCGAGGTTGTGGTTGATCTCGACGTGATCGACGAGCCGATGATCGCCGATCCTGATGTAAACAACCCCGATGTGTCCAAGCGCTACACCCATGACACCATTCGTCCGGTTTCCTACTATGGTGGCAGCAAGAAAGTGGATCTGGGTTTCGTGGGTTCCTGCATGGTGCACAAGGGCGATGTGAAAATCGTGGCACAGATGCTCAAGAACCTCGAGAAAGCCGAAGGAAAAGTGGAGTTCAAGGCACCGCTGGTTGTCGCTGCACCCACCTACAATATCATTGATGAACTGAAGGCCGAGGGCGATTGGGAAATCCTTGAACGCTATTCCGGTTTTGAATTCGATGATCTGCTGCCGAAGGCTAACGCGCGGACCGAATACGAAAACATCCTTTATCTGGAACGTCCGGGCTGCAATTTGTGCATGGGCAACCAGGAGAAGGCTGAAAAGGGCGATACTGTTCTGGCGACGTCTACCCGTCTGTTCCAGGGACGTGTCGTTGAGGATTCCGGCGAGAAGAAAGGTGAATCACTTCTGGCCTCGACCCCGGTCGTAGTGTTGTCAGCGATCCTGGGTCGGATGCCGACCAAGGAAGAATATAAGGTAGCTGTCGAAGGGATTGAGCTAACCAAGTTCGCTCCGCCAAAAGCTGTTCCGATGGATTCTTTGTCTGTCCATTATTAAGGGTTTCCTTCTAAGGCTTGATTATTCGGAAGTCGGAAGGAAGCGTTCCGTTTGACACCTTGCCCGGACATGCTGCTAATCGGTTGAATTTGCTGGTGAGTGCATGTCCGGTCTATGGTGTTAATCAGTAGGGACGTTGCTCATCCCTGACACCCTCGACCAAATGGAACGGGCCTCCGTGGTGCCTGTCGGCGGTGATTGTGTTATAAATGCCGTCTCTTCTATGTCCGCTGCCGCCCACAGGCCGTCGGCGGTTCATGCCAGAGCCCGAAATGATTGATAAGAAACTAGGGGTTATATACCCCTAAGTTGCTGCTCCCTCGCAGAACGCGCGATTGGTTGGCAGTTGATACGATTTTGGCAGAGTAACAGAAGAGCTTCGTCGCGGAGATGCAGTCGAAATAAGTGGTGAGACTTTTCTATAAAATTACGGGGCAGGTAGGTTTATAGCCGACATAGAAGGATTTTCCGCGCGAATTGGAACGCAAATGTCAGCGTTCCAATTGGGTGCTGTTCTAGCATAATGCCTCTCACTGAAAGTGTAAAAAGGCAATCCCATAAGTTTCTTAACCGGATTGCGGGATTTCAGAGAGAATATGTTCAGATCTGATATGGTCTTTCTTTCACGATAACGTTTCGAAATGTCGGATGATCCATGACATCTCATAGAGCAAGCCAAGGCTAACGAACCCAATATGGAACCGGCGATCAGTTGAGATAATCGCTATCCCACATAGGATAAGATAGACGGGCACACGAAACCAATATTCGATCGAAAACAGGGCGTAATGCGCCGGGCCTTTGATGAGTGTATCAATAAGATCAAACACAACGGTCAGCGCAAAAAAGGAGAAAAACCACTTTCGCCTGGAAATAAAGAAATCCTCATATCCTGTATAATCGCTGATAGAATCAGGAAAAAGAAAAGCGCTCAGAAAGAACAGGATGATCGCATAGAGGATCAGGAACAGATAGGTTTCAAACGTCCAGACAGGAAGTTCGATCAGCCACAATTCCCACCACCAGAAATGCATCAGCATCAGAAGCAGCGTCAACACCCACCCAATGTGAACCGGATAAATGCGTGTCTGCATCGGGTGTTGGATGATGCGCACAAGCCCGGTAAGGAGGCGTGTGACGCTCAGACCGATCACCATTCCCATGATGATACGGACATGCTGGAAAATATCGGGAGAGGTCAATGGATGCGGCACCACGATCAACTTGCTCCTTGTCAGCTTTCTCAGATCGTTTCGTTCTCAGGGAATGGCATTGACAACTTCCAGTCCATCGTCTCCAAAAAAAGCGAGCCCGGCACCCATCATGGCCTGACCTTTGGTGGTGGATAGATCGTGCGGTGAGACTGCAGCAAGCGCCTTTAGCCAAGCGGGCGAAAAGATGCTTGCCCATTTCTGCTGCAATTCGGAAGCATTGTGGATCATCAGAGGCTTGGGGGCACCTGTATTGACCCGCAAAGGAAACGCTACGAACCGGGCTGCATCTGCTGGTCGCCCTCCAATGGCAGCGTAATAAAACCCCTTGATAGGTTCCTCAAATTGAGCGTCACTCTTATTGGTTATGTCGGCATATCGACGTCCGAGGATGTAAGAGCCTCCACTTTGGAGATCTAGTTTAACAGGAATGGTATGACCGTTACCGCTCCATGTTCCTGCAAGGCCGGTGCTGTTTTCTGCTGTGACAGGAGACGAATTGTTATCCACATAATGTAGCACGAATACACCTCCACCGGGTTCGGTAAGATGCAGTTCTGTTCCTGCGGTTCCGGTAAGAGGAATGTCTTTCAGATATTTTCTGTAATAATAATGACTTCCATCAGCAATTTTATTGCCAGACACGAACACCGTTATACTGATCGGTATTTCACCTATTGCACCGGCATAATCAGTGAACGCATGTAAATCTTCAGCATGTGCCTGGCAGGATATGTGCGTAGAAAATCCAATGAGGAAAACTGTCATAAGTCCTGATAGAGTTTTGCGCATTGTACGGATTTTAAATATCATGGGTTTAGCATTCTTTCATTAAAAGGAGGGGAAAATGCGCCAGAGCGTTAGTGATTTTGTCCTTATGGCTAAACACTGACGTCCATCCAGATAGTCCAGAAGGCGTGCATTTTTATGCTCCTTTCGTTCGTAGGGTTGGTAGCATGACAAACAGGGTGCAGGCGAAAGCTGCAAAATAGGGCAGGCCGTGCTTCGTGATATCCATGGCCACTCCGGTCGTGCCGAGGCCGATAAATGCCCCGACGCCCGAGGCAATGGACATGACTGAATACACAAATACCAGATCACCCCCGCGGAACTCACGCCCGATGATGCCCATCATGACAGTATAAAGGACGATGAATAGGCCGCCCTGCTGTTCATTATTTGGTGCTCTCAGCAAGGACAGTATCTGCATTGAACACACCGGGTTGGTTGGGATCAACTTCGCCCGTTCGGTAGAAGCGGGCGGTCAACTCCTCTCTGGGCTGCATAAGCTGATATGTATGCCGGGATTTTTTTGATCCATATGATGAAGACGGGCCGGGAACCTGCGTCTTCTGTTCATTCAGGACCAAAAAATACTGATAACCGGAACTCTTTGCCGTTGTGGCAGCAGAGCGAAACACGGCCTGTTGTACGCTGCTCATAGAGTCAGTGCCGCTTCCTGAGCCCGAGATGGCCACTGTGTGATCATCCAGCATATGTGGCGTGACCTCCACGGTGTTTAATGCCGAGCTGATGTCAGCACATCCACTCAAACATAAGAACAGGCCGCTAAAGCACGCTTTTTTCCAGATTTGCATCATTAAATTTTTCCTCGTTTGATCGGTGCTTGTTCAACGTTCACATTCAGCCATTGTCATTTTGACATAATGAAGAAGTGGAAATTAGTTTTCCAAAGGGGTAGCGCTGGGCATTGAGTAGAGTGCTTCATAGTGTCACTGCTGTTGACCAGAATGGTCTGACCGGTCAGCCCCCATCCGTTGATTATAGGAAAACGAACCAAAGGCCCACGGCCTACGGTGTAACTTAGTCCTGCCGTAATGGAGGCAGAAAAGCCGACTGCTGATTTATGGAACGTCACTGCATGCGGAGCTTTCTGACCATAAAAGAGCAGTTATCCATTGGTTCCAATTCAATTGCATTTGTCGAAATACAGCGGAGGGCCGTATTCTTTCGAAGTTGAGCGGGTAAACTGCTCAATGGGTGCTTTTGGGGGACACTATTGTAGTGGGTTGCAATGATGCTGGAACTCCTAACGCACGCGCGGTCGATCCCGCCGGTTCTTCGGGGGGCCGGCAACAAGGACGGTTTTCTCCTTAAGACTGTCGTCCGTCATAGATGGGTTTCCCTGTTACTCCATAAGATGCCTGTCATGCTTTCCGTTCAGGATGATTATCATCTATGATATCGCGATAAATCCGTCATTTTCGACAAGACATGTCGAGAAATACGAACAAACGGGTTACGATAGCATCTTGTATCTGGTGGGGGGCGGAGATGGCTCTCTGTGGCATTTTGATTAAGTGTGGTCTAGGCCGAGAGTTTCTCGTCTGTTTCCGATATGTTCGGACTATACCGCTCGACAATCTTTATGACGATCCAGAAGCTGGAAGTACCTTGCAAAACGAGGTTACTGGCACGTATGAGCAGCGCGGTTTCCATTATCTCTGATAGTAGAGCTCCTACGGTCATTGGAGAGCAGTCTTGCCGCTGTAGAAAAAGCTGACGCGTTGTTCTGATGGGAGAGGGTGGCGCGCAAAGCGTTCCGCGTATCAATCGGGAGGACAGGATATAAAGGTATATCCTGCCTCGCACAGTTTCATATAAAAGTAGATAAAAGGAGAGGCGCGGGCTTCAAATCGTTCTGTTCTTCATGAAGCAGCCGGATTGCCCGCGCATTGTGTAAACGACCGACCAGACTGTGCTCCATGCTGGCCCAATCTACTTTGGGGAGCCAGAGAGCCTTCAGGCATCAAACACATCAGGCTGTCTTATTTTAACCTCTCAAGCCAACATTCAGTAAAAATGGAATCATCTTTTATCCGTTCACCTGAAGAATGTTCAGATCCCGGCTTTATTTTGTCTTTCCACGCCCCACGCGACACCCAGCAATAAAAGTGTGCCAATTCCCGCAAGTATCAAAGCTGATAGCGATTGACCGAGCAAAAATAAAAGGGAAAAGCAGGCAAGTCCGATAAGTTGGAAAATGGGCCAACTGGAGGTTACAATCCGATGATAAATGCCACTTCCAGAAAGATAGAGGACGGGGCCTAAAACCATGGCAAGCAATGCCGGGCCAGACACAACCTCCAACGGATTTTCCAGCAGAATGTCCATTCCAACTGCTGTTACAATAATGCCAGCAATGAGAATGGCATGGATATAATGGAAATAAGCGCCTAAGCGGCCTGCATCTGAAGAATGTGTGATGGCATGTTCTGCCTGCTTTGTGGATGTGCCAAAATAGAGCCACCACATAGCGATTGTGCATAGAAAGCTTGTAAAAAATCCCAAAAGTACAGGTGTGGTCCATAACTCGGCGCGCGCCATGGATAGACCTGACGCCATGATGGTTTCACCTAATGCGACCATTACAAAAAGCTGACACCGTTCTACCAGATGGCTACCTGAAATTGTCCAGTCTGACGTATGAGACCGGCCCAGAAACGGCAACCAGAAACCAAACATGGGGGAGACGTATTCACACAGAACTGCCGCACCCCATAAAACAAGACGCTCATCTGGGGAGCAGAATGCTCCTGCAATCCAAAAAACTCCGCTGATGACATTCCATCCCAGAATACGCTTATAGTTTGGAAGCAATGCATGCTTTTCTGGTAGTTTGGCGACAACAAATGCAGAGCGCCCTACTTGCATGACTGTATAGCAGATTGCAAAATCCAGCCCGCGGACACCAAATGCTTCGGGTGCGGCTGCACCACATAATAAAGCGAGCGCCATAGACGCAAACAGAACGCAGCGCAGTGAGGCAGACCGCGGATCAAACCAGTTGGTAACCCATCCTGTATATTGCCACCCCAGCCACGCGGCAAACCAGAGAACGAGGGTTTGCAGGAAACCAGTCCAGCCGAGTTGATGGAGCAATCCATGACTGATCTGTGTTACAAGAAAAACGTAAATCAGATCAAAAAACAGCTCTTCCGTTGTCACTTCAACGTGGCCATTTTCTGATTTTCTAATAAACGGACGACCTATTTGATTTTGGAAACCCATTGAACGTCTCACCCGGCCTCATATGAGGTCATTACTGCTGCCACAATGGCTTTTTATGCTCATCACAAGCTCTGAAAGCTCAAAACTTTTTCTTTCCAGTTATCATGCATTCGTAAATTTCACCATTCGGTTGTAATTTTCCCATCACTGTTGCTGTAAACGGGGAGAGGTCCCGTGCCACACCGTGCTTTCACCTTTTCATCAGCCTGAGAAAGAACTGGGACTTTCTGGAGCCATGGAGACTGAAATGCTTCAGCACGTCGCATGAGTAAAATATCTGGCCGAGGTATGCGGCACCAGCGCGCGAAGGATAGTGTGGACTACTGAATATAAAGCGGGAAGGCGGAGAGGTTCTGGTTTTTATATAAAGGTAAAGGATTTCTTTAAAATAATAAAAATGAACAGTATTTCGGAAGAGATGTCTTATGCCTGCGAAACTGAAAGACAGAAGCGTGAGGCGCTTTCTATCAAGACACTCCGACCGGTCACGGAGCGCATGCAGACGCATTGGTGGCGAGCGGAGGCTGATCAACTACGTTGGTTTTTCTCAATGTCCCGAAGTGACGTATCTGCGGTGTGCATGACCCGACGTGTGTCTTGGAATATAGCGGGTTTGAGTGGGCGCAGGGCTTTATAGAGAACGAACTCAAGGATTGGAATAGGCAGCCTCTTTCCGGGAAGGGATATCAGCTTTTGGAAAGTGCAGGTTGATAGTGGAACGGTCAGATAAAGGCGGAAGCAGCAGCGCCGCTTTCGCCTTTATCTATGATATTTTCTGGTAAGGTCGGAGGGGTATAGCGGATGAGGCATAATGCCCCAGCATTACGATGCTGGCGTTCGTGATCCCGCGATGAGAATATCGACAAGGCGCTTCGCGCTGTTCTCCCAGCCGGGGCCTGCCGCAAAATTTGAGACGCCAGCCAAGGCACGAAGCAGGTCAACTGGCTCGATATTCGTGCTGATGTCCCCACTCTTGACGGCAGCCGCGACAAGAGTGTCGATTGCGGTCTGGAGCACTGTGCCTGATTGCGCGTAAAGCGTGCTCGTCCCGCCGACCAGTCCTTTAAGGGCTGGGGCTATGACCTGTTTGGCCGCAATGTAATCCACGAACAGCAGCATCCACGCGCGAAGCGCTTCTACTGGCGGATGCTGCGCGGCAAGCACCGGTGCGGCTTCGGCAAGGCGATCAAGTTCAGCACGATAGACTGCTTCAATAAGGGCATCCCGATTGGGGAAATGACGATAAAGGGTTCCGATGCCCACCCCCGCACGGCGAGCGACTTCATCCAGAGGAATGTCAACTTCTCCCTCTGTAAACGCAGCCTTGGCCACGTGCAGCAGGTGTTCTCTGTTGCGTTGTCCGTCGCTGCGCGGTCGGCGGCGTGGCTTATTTACGTCTGTCACCTGTTTCTCTCTTGTTAAACGGAGTAACCCTCCGTATATACAAACCGGAGTGATGCTCCACATAACATCCTGAATGCCGTTTCGGCAAAAAACGGATGCATCCTTCTCAAGGAGTTCTCCCAATGACACAGATTTTTGGCGCAAGCTCAACAACAGAAGAAGTTCTCTCTGGTGTATCCCTAAAGGGCAAACGTATCCTCGTGACGGGCGTTTCCGCAGGGCTGGGGATTGAAACCGCACGTGCCCTTGCCGCGCATGGGGCCCACGTGGTGGGTGCGGCGCGCAATCTGGCAAAAGCAGAAGGTGCCACAGCACAGGTGCGCGCAGACGCTGAACATGGCGGCGGAACGTTCGAACTGATAGGCTTGGACCTCGCAGACTTGGCGAGCGTCCGCGCTTGTGCTGATCAGTTGAACGCAAGCGGACTTCCCTTTGATCTGGTTATCGCTAATGCGGGCGTTATGGCTACGCCGTTCGGGCGAACGAAGGATGGGTTCGAGACGCAGTTCGGCACCAATCATCTGGGGCATTTTGTCCTCATCAATCGGATTGCGGGGCTGATGCGCACCGGCGCTCGTCTGGTGAATGTGTCTTCCGCCGGTCATCGTTTTGCAGACGTTGATTTGGAAGACCCAAATTTTGAACAGACCCCGTATGACCCCTTTGTCGCTTATGGACGCTCCAAGACAGCCAATATCCTTTTCGCCGTTGCCTTTGATGCACGGCATCGGGCACGCGGGGTGAGAGCCACCGCAATTCATCCTGGCGGGATTATGACCGAACTGGTGCGTCATATGCAGGATGGCGCAATCGAGGCCATGCTGGTAGGCATCAATGAACAGGCTGCTGCGGAAGGAAAACCGCCATTCCAGTTCAAGACCATTCCTCAAGGCGCAGCCACGTCGGTCTGGGCGGGTGTGGTGGCGGAAGCCGAGGCAGTAGGCGGTCAGTATTGCGAAGACTGCCATGTGAGCAAGGTGGTGCCGAATGACCAGCCGATCAGTCTGGTCAGTGACGGTGTGCGTGCCTACGCTCTTGATCCGGCCCATGCAGAAGCGCTTTGGGCGAAAAGTGAGGATATGGTCGGAGAGCGTTTCTCCTGAAGCTTTGATCGGTGGCGGAATTCACGTTCTTGAAGAGGAACGAGTGATTCTGCCTCACAAATAGAGATACCATCAATTAACGGCCATGCTGCATGATCAGAACGCGGGGAGCGGTGAGAGACGCTTCACTGCTGCTTTTTTAAGAGGATATTGACTGCTTTGCGTCTTGTTGTTTTTGGCTTGCCCCTGCTTGTCGTGATCCTGAACTGGCTCTGGCCGCTGCCACTGCCTTTGGGTGTGAAGGTCATTGCTGCGGCTTTGGTGGTGGTTGCTGCGCTTTATCATTACTGGTCCCGGTTGTCCTCGGGGTCAGTCTTCGCACCGGAATTTCCTCGGCCTTTTATCATTTTGTTCAACTGGGCGTTTGGGGCAATTCTGTTTCTCACACTCCTCCAGATCGGGCTTGATCTTGGCGCGCTAATGATGGCGTTGGCCACGTGGCAGCCGGTTCACATCTCGGTTGGGGCGCGGGAGACCATAGGGGGCATTGCCGGGGTCCTCGCCGCTATTGGCGTGGCCAACGCGCTAAAGGTGCCCCCGGTCAGGGATGTAACCGTCACTATTCCGGGGTTGTCGCCAGCATTCGATGGGTATCGATTGGTCCAATTGAGTGACATGCATATCAGTCGCCTTTTTTCGGCCAGATGGGCTGCGTCGGTCGTGGAACGCACCAACGCGGTCGGAGCCGATATGATCGTCGTTACAGGCGATTTCATTGATGGCTCGGTGGCCATGCGCCGTGCTGACGTAGCGCCGCTTGCGCAGTTGCATGCGCCAGATGGTGTTCTGGCAATTCCGGGCAACCATGAATATTACTTTGATTACGCTGACTGGCTGCGCCATCTGTCGAGCTTAGGCTTTCATTTGCTATTGAACAGCCACGTGGTGATCACGAGGGGAACGGGCCAGTTGGTGTTTGCTGGCGTAACTGATCGCTCGGCACGGCAACATGGGCAGACCGGGCCGGATCTGGCTGCGGCCCTTGATGATCGTCCCGCCGAGGCTCCGGTTGTGTTGCTTGACCATCAGCCGGGGGATGCGCGTACTGCTGCGGCACAAGGTGTCGCCCTTCAGTTGTCGGGACATACACATGGAGGGATGATTCTGGGGCTCGATCGTCTCGTGGCGCGTGGGAATAATGGATTTGTCTCCGGGCGCTACGATGTGAACGGCATGACGCTCTATGTCAGTAATGGCACCGGGCTATGGCCGGGTTTCGCGCTTCGGCTCGGCAGACCTCCTGAAATCACGTGTTTCCATCTGCGCGCAGGATAACGTGCGAAGCTTGCTGGTTCATTTCTCGGGAAGGGGGAAGTCATAACCGTCTTCCTCCCGAGCATAGATATGAATGGCCGGTGAGCCAAAAATAGACGGGATATAATCAGTGGCCTTGTTCTCTTGCCCGAAAGGAGAGGCTACGTTAGGGAGATAATAATTGTTCGCAACTCCTCCTCGCCAGGGGGAGTATGAAGGAACAGCAAGAGGGCGAATTGGTCAGAAACGTGTCCATCTGACCAAAGGAATATGGGCGTTATGTCGAGCAACCTTACCATACTGAATAAGGCCTTTACTGCCGAACGTAACGCGTTGAGCCGCCTTTTCCAGAAAGTCAGCCGGACCATGGCGGCAGACGATCTGCTGCAAATGCTCTGGCTCCGTATCCAGCGCGTGGGTGACAATCCGCCAATCCATAACGGAAAAGCGTATCTATACCGCTTGGCGTCCAATCTGGCGGTCGATCAGGGGCGTGCCGAAGCGCGTATGGAGCGCTTGCAGGCCGAGGCTCGGTCAATCCTGTATGGGGATGAAAGCACGCCCGATGTTGAGCAGGCATTTCTGGCGCGTGAGGAATTGGAACGTGTCATGGCCGCGGCCGAACGCTTGCCCGAGCCAACCCGCACGGTATTCTGGCTGAACCGTATGAAAGACGTGCCGTTGCGTGATGTTGCTGTTATGCTTGGGGTTTCGCGCACCACTGTTGAAAAGCATATAAGGCGTGCAATTACCTTGCTGGGGGATGCTCGCAACAGCCACGATTGTTCCCGTCACGGATAAATAGGGATGCGGGGGCTTCGGAATGTCCCTGTCCCGCTGGGTAGGCTATAAACCGTTCCGAAAGCAGATATGACTGGTTTCAATGCAACATCTGATCGCGCTGCGACGCAGGAAGCCCGGCACTGGATTGCGCGGCTAGCGTCTGGTGACATCACCGAACCAGAAATGGCTGCCTATCGGCACTGGGTGGCTGATGCGCATCATCATGCGGTTTTTCAGCACGAATTAAAATTATGGCGCAGCCTGAGCGTTATTGGAGAGCATCTTGCCCCGCGCGAACCTGTGGGACAGCAAGCTGCAAGGAGGCGCAGGCAAGGTCTTTTTGTGGTGTCGGGGCTGGCTGCGGCTGCCTGTCTGGCGGCTTTTCTGATCGGTCCCGATGTGTGGATGAGACTACATGCCGATCACCGGACTGGCTCTGACATTCGCGCCTTCACGCTGGCAGACGGCACACAGGCCGTTTTAGACGCTGATGCCGCAATTGCGGTGCATTATGGGGCGTATACACGCACCGTTGAGTTACTGCGCGGTCGTGTCTGGTTCGATGTGCGGCATGATCCGGAGCATCCTTTCAGGGTCGAAGCCGCAGGCAGCGTCACGGAAGATATTGGCACAGCGTTTGAAGTGGATTACCGCGCGACCGGAGGGGTTGAGACGACCGTGGAGAGCGGCGTGGTGCGTGTTTCCGGGCGCGCCGGGGGGCAATCCATTATCTTGACGGCGGGACAACGTGCCTTGTGGCAACACACAGGCCAGATCACACGGCAGGCGGATGTGGTGGCAGAGAGAGTGGCGTCATGGAGGGACGGGCAGCTTGTGCTGACTGCGGTGCCCGTGAAGGTGGTGGTTTCAGCTATAGCCCGTTATCGATCGGGTCTGACGTTGGTTGTCGATCATCTTGATGATCTTCCCCCCGTTACGGCCATGGTGGATCTGCGGAAACCTGACGATGCGTTGAACGCTCTCGCAGCCGGAGCGCATCTCAGGTTGTATCATTTGCCGGGAAATACTGTGCTGGTGCGGCGGAGTGGCGAAAAAAAAACGTAGGAAGGGGTTAGGCAGACGGTCACGAGAGACGTCTTAGGAATGCAAGCGATAATAACAACTCGCATTTGCAGTCATGTCTGGCGTTTTCATGAAGGGCCTTCACTTGTCGCATATCGCTCCGGCGGGACGTCGCATTACACTATCCATGGCATTAACGTTGGGTATTGTGCTTTCGCCCGTTGGCGGGCACTCGGCGTTGGCGCAGCAGTTAGCGGCAGGCAAGGCACATGTCATGCATTTTGACATTGTGCAGCAGCCGCTGGGGACAGCATTACAGGCTTTTTCGCGCCGAACTGGCATGCAGATCGTCTACACCACGCAGATTGAAACTGGTGTCGTCTCGCCCGGTGTCAGGGGGGATTACGAGTCAACAATCGCGCTTGGGCATCTTCTTTCTGGTACTGGCGTGGCATTTCGACTGACAGGCGCGAACAGTATCACGCTTGCACCCGCCACTGCCCCGATCACGTTACGGCCCGTGCGGGTAGGGGGTGCCATGATGCGCCAACCCGTTGATGAAGTGCCCCATGCCGAACAGATAACGGTTATTGGTACATCACCACGTTTTCTAGCCTATGCCTCTCACGCGGGTACGAAAACGGACACTCCGCTGATTGAAATACCCCAGACCGTTTCTGTTGTTACACGGGGGCAACTTGATGCTCGCAATGTGCAGACCTTGTCTGATGCGGTCAGCTACAGCGCGGGTGTCAGGACCAATGTGTATGGGTTTTCGCCGCGTCAGGACCAGTTCATTATTCGTGGGTTTGACGTGACCTCCTATGGTGAGTTCCGCGACGGGTTGCGCCAGCCAGTTGCAGGTTCTCTACTGAGTTTCCGGACCGAACCCTATGGGTTGGATGCACTTAGCGTTATCAATGGTCCGGCTTCGGCAACTTATGGCACGTCGGGCATTGGCGGACTGGTGGATATGGTGTCCAAACGGCCAACCAGCCAGCGCATTAACGAAGTGCAGTTTCAGGTAGGTAATTATGGTCGGTATCAAGGTGATTTTGATTTCGGCGGTGCGCTGCCTTCTGATAAACGTTTCACCTACCGTCTGACTGGCGTGTTTCGTGACAGTAATACCCAGATGCCAGCGGTGCGAGACAACAGGATCCATGTTGCTCCCGCCTTTACCTTTCGCCCGGATGATAAAACGCGCCTGACCGTGCTGACCGCGTTCCAGAAGGACCGAACAGGCGGCACGATGTTCAATTACCAGACAAATGAAGGCGTTTTGACCAGTATTCGTTACGCCGACCCAAAATGGAACACCTTTGATTCCACGACTTATCGGCTGGGGTATGAATTAGAACACCGGTTTACGGACTTTTTTGCCGTGCAGCAGAATTTTCGCTACGCGCATGGAGACGGTAATGCCAAATACCTCTATCTGACCGGACTTTCAGATGACGGTACAAGTGCAACGCGGCGTGCGGGGCAAGTGCGTGAACAGCTGAATTCCGTCGGGCTGGACAATCAGGCAAAATTCGATGTCCGTTCGGGGCCAGTGGCGCATAAGATTCTATTTGGCGTGGATTACCTTTTTACCGATTACCGTACCAGCTATGCCGATGGCGCCGCACCATCCCTTGATCTGGTAAGCCAGAATTACGGTAAGCAGGCCATATCGCAGCCATCGGTTTATTCCATTGCCCATTCAGGCCAGACGCAGGCGGGTGTCTATCTGCAGGATCAGATCCGATATAACCGTTGGCTTCTTACGTTGAGTGGCCGCCATGACTGGGTGTCCACCAATAGCGGAAACTATTACAGCCATACGAGCCAGAAACAGAACGATCAGGCGTTCAGCGGCAGGGTCGGACTGACATATATGTCAGCCATTGGTCTCGCACCCTATGCATCCTACTCCACCGTATTCAACCCGACTATTGGTCAGACAAAGGAAGGGATACCGTTTCGCCCAATTACGGGAAACCAGTATGAAGTTGGCATGAAATATCAGACGCCAGATAAAAGGGTTTTGCTCACGGGGGCGGCGTTTGACATTCATCAGAATCACGGGCTGACAACGGACCCAAGTGATGCCACTGGCACCTATCAGATCCAGCGCGGCAAAATACGCTCCCGCGGGTTTGAGGTCTCGGCAACAGGAGATCTGGGGGCAGGTTTCAGCTTCAATGCCTCCTATACCTATCTGGATATGGTTGAGCAGTCAGGGGCTACATCTGTCGTGGGGAAAATACCCTCGGGTATCCCTCGCAATTTGGCTAACGGATGGATCGACCATACATTCCAGAGTGGACCACTCCGAGGGTTGGGAACGGGTTTCGGCATCCGCTATATCGGGTCCAGCTATCGAGGGGACACCAATGCAACAGGCAAAAACAAATCCCAGTTCCTGATGGATGCCGCTCTGCGCTATCGGTTCGAAGCGATTTCATCACAATTGAAGGGATTGCAGTTTGCTGTGAACCTGAACAACCTCGCCAATCGACAGATTATTACGTGCCAGTCTGATTTCTGTTACCAGAATATGCATCGTTCCGTGATTGGTAGTATTCGATACAACTGGTAGAATTTTCAACTTTGAAATATTCCGTTTTCTGAAGTCGGTTCGTTTTTCCTTTCATTTGTGCACGTCGCTGGAAGGGCCGCCGAGACGAACGCCAGCGGATAACCACGCAAGGAACGGTTTCATTAACCATGCGTGAGGCGTTGTTGAGTATCTAATGAGGAGGTTACACTCCGTTTTCTGTAAAAGGGCAGGGGACGTAAAAATTTCTACCTTCCCTGAAACACAGGAGAGCGTTTTTCGCGAAAAGCCTGAACGCCCTCTTGCAGGTCATCTGTGTAACCAACGCAAATACCAGCCAGTGCTTCAGCAGCGCGACCTCCTTCTTCGCCCTCTGCCATGTTAATCAGCATTTTCACGGCTTCGATTGCAACGGGAGCTTTCTCAGAGACCTTTATTGCGAGCTCACGCGCACGTCTTAACCCGCTCTCCTGTGGAACAATTTCGTCAACCACGCCTGCCGCGAGAGCAGTGGGTGCATCCATCATCTCACCAAAAAGAGCCATCCGCTTCACATTTGCAGCGCCAAAGCGACGAACAGCTCGCTGAGTACCTGACCAACCGGGGATCACACCCAACCCGGGTTCGGGCAAACCTATGCGTGCATGGCTTTCCATGAGGCGGAAATCAGCCGCCGCCGCAAGTTCTAGGCCGCCGCCAAAGGCATGTCCGTTCAATACGGCAATAAGAGGTTGGCGCAAGCGGGCAAGTGCATCAAAAGCCATATGGCCCCGCCGCAACCAGTGCTGCCCGAAATCCAGGGGCGAAAGTGCGCTCCAGGCCATGATGTCGCCCCCAGAGCAAAAGACCTTGCCTCCAGATCCACTGAGTACAACGACCCGGATTTGAGATGCCGTTTCAATAAGGGCACATGCTGCCAATAAAGCGTCGATGTCATCATTATCAAGCGCGTTATGTTTTTCCGGCCGATCGATCACAAGAAAAGCAATATGCTTGTCAAACGTTACACGAATATGAGCTTGAGAGAACATGATGTAAGCCGCCTTTTGCCAGCAATGTCTTAGGAAGTCTTCTTGAACCTCTCTCGCGAAGAGGCCTCTGAGTTGCTTGCTTCTTTGGAGTTATGTGACAAGAGTTCGTCACTATTAAAGAAACCTGAACCAGTGATTCCGTTCTTTCAGGTTTGCGGCTGGAAGAACGGAATGTTCATGAGTTGAAAAAGTGATTCTATTTTTGCTGTATTCTCAATAGGACATCAAATTGTTACCCTGCGCATTGTCGGTCTTACGCCTGTTTTGGGGGGCGCACTACTTTTTTCACTTTTAAATTCCGTCTGCGCGACTGGTGGTTTGGGTATCAGAAACTGCATGATGCACCAGGCCGTAAGGTAAGCGCTCCCGCATACGGTGAATAGAATGTAATAGCCGGTTGTAATACTGTTCAGGTGACGATAGTGGTCCAGCAAGATGCCAATTCCCAGCGGAAAAAGCATGCCTCCAATTGATCCGGCCATTCCTCCTATTCCTTGAACAGATGCAATCATTTCCTTGGGAAAGTGATCGGCTGGAAGAGAATAAATGTTGGCAGACCACCCTTGATGCGCTGCGGCTGCCAGGCTCAGCAACACGATCATGAGCCACATTGCATCCACTTTGGCAGAGAAGGCCAATGGTACAACAAGAAGGGCCATGATGAGCATTGTCGTGCGGCGCGCATTGGCGACTTTCCATCCATGCTTAACCATAAAAGAAGAAAGCCAACCACCACCAACACTGCCGACAGAGGTAGAACAATAAACAACCATCAGTGGTAGCCCAAGATGCTGAAGGTTAAGATGGTAACGGTCAGAAAAATATGAGGGAAGCCAAAAGAGAATGAAAAACCAGATGGGGTCTGTCATGAACTTTCCGACAGCAAAAGCCCATGTTGCTCGCATTTTGAGCAGATCAATCCAGCGCCCTTTGAACTCAGGCAGTTCTGTGTTGCTGGCATTCTGCCGTATATAGTGCAGTTCTTCCGCAGACAGACGCGGGCTCGTTTCAGGAACCTGATACGTGTAAAGCCATACGGCAAGCCAGACAAAACCCGATAGGCCAGTAATGATAAATGTCGCCTTCCACCCATAGGTCACAGCTAACCACGGTACCGTCGCCGGGGCCATGATGGCGCCAATGCTTGTTCCAGCCGTGACAATACCAACAGCCAGTGTTCGTTCGTGTGCAGGAAACCATTCAGAAACAGCTTTTAAAGCGGAAGGAAAGTTTCCTGATTCACCAAAACCGAGTAAACCACGTACGAACCCAAAACTGGCTGTACCGCTTACAAAAGCATGGCCGATGGACGCAAGGCTCCAAACCATCATGCATAATGCGTAGCCGAGACGTGTTCCTACCCTGTCAATCAACTTGCCAAATGAAATAAAGCCAACAGCGTAGCAAGCCTGAAAAATAATGACCAAATAGCTGTAATCTTTTTCAGACCAGTTGAAGGTGCTTTCCAAAAGAGGTTTAAGAAGGCTGAGAACCTGCCTGTCAACATAGTTGATTGTTGTTGCAGCAAAAAGAAGGCTGCAAATAAGCCATCGATATTTTCCAACCATAACGTCCTCCGATTTTTCTTGTTTTGTAGAGAGGCAACAATAGGTAAAAATATGTATGACAAATTTCATACGGAATTATACAAAAAAGGAAAACGTAAAATTCGATATTTCTAAAAATTATTCCTCATTCTTTATTTTTAGAAATATGAAGGTGATTTAGAACTGAGCCAAAAGGCGGAATCCAGCAAGAAGTGCATTGGGGTAAACTCTGTTTGCGTCGGGGTGAATAATATATTGAAGATCAGGAAAAAATTTCACTCCAGGACTAACGAATGCGGTGTAAGTCAGTTCCAGAACCTGAAAACTGCTTTGCGGTTTTGAAACTCCTCCCAACAATGGTAATCCCATATCAGACTGCATTTCCTGCATTCTTGTAATTTTGCGATTAACAACCTGTCGTGTCCAGAAAAACGAAATTGCGTCTGTAATACGGGCAGGAAACATGCCTTGAGAAATAATGCCAAGTGTATACTGGCTTTGGTTGGGTAGAGAGGCTCCCATATTCCAACCTGCCAAACCATAGAGGATAACGCCTTGGTTTGCCGCCTTCCCGTACCGGAAAACCATTTGGTCCGCCCCTACGTACCAGGCACCACGCTGTCTTTCTGTTTTTCCCGGTAGTTGGGAGATCGGCTTAGGTCGGCCATCAACGGACGTAAAAGGATCTGGATGGTTTGATGTATCTACATATCCCCCTAACTTGTAATGGCCTGTCATTTTGCCTTTGCCAAATTCCGGCTGCCACCCAATTTCCATAGGAATAACAAACCCATCCTGCGCGAATGAAAAATTGAATCCGGCCCTGCCTCCTTCCGTGGGGGAGACTTCATAAAGTCCTGCCTGGGCATAAAGATGTGCGCCTGGATTAACCCGTGCCATGATACCCCACTGAGAGAAGGGCCAGGAGCGCCATTTTGTTACGTTGGACAGGCCAGAGGGGTGAGCACACGTGATCATGTTTAACGCGTAACATCCAAGATAGGATGTACCGAACTTCATGTTCGCAGGCATCCTGCCAAAATCGATAACCAGCTTTTTATTGAAGAGAGATTGCTCAAAATACATATAAACAAGCTTGTAAAGCACGTTTCCGCCTGCACCATAATCTTCCTGTGGCTGGATAAGGCTTGTGACGCCCATATAATCAGTCGCAACATTCCGGCCTGCACGCTGTATTCCCAGCATATGGAATGAGAGGCCTTTGACGCCGATCATTTTTTCGAAATCCAGATCGGTCCCCATGACAACCTGATGAGAATACGCAAAGCCGCGCTTTCTTCCTCCCGCCACATCTCCCAAACTTTCGTTGAGGTATGTCAGCGTAAAAGCAAAGCCGTGGCTTTCCAGCTTTGTGCGCAAACCCCCTAACGTTCCAAAAATACGGTCATCCTTCGGAACTATCCGTATTTCAGGCCATGCTGAACCTAACGCACTGGCAGCCATCCCTGTGCGTTGCCGTTGTTGCGATGAGGCGGCGGCATTATCTTTTTCCATAAACAGAACGATACTTCCGTTATCCCAAAATCCGTTGTGGTGGTGTTCTGTTGTTTCTTCATGATTTTGCTCTTGCCTTTTGCTGACGTTCTTCTCACGTTGGGAAGAAACAGTTGCCGGTCGAGGGGTAAAAAGCGCATCTGCAGCGAACGAATGAGTAAAAGGAATCAATAGAACAATAATAGCCGAAAATATAATTGCTATCGATTTTGGATTTTTCATTGAGGTAACCCGTTCCAAAATTCGGAACCGAACGTTTAATATTGCATATCAAACGTAAATACATGCGTGACGGTATCGTGTCGGTCACATATTATAGGGTATTGTGGAAACGAGTCTTAAAGTAAAAAATACGAGAAGAAATTAGACAATGAATGCACAATATTTCGTGCGATGTTGTTTGACTTTTCATTTGGTCATCTTTCTTTTTGTTATAGACCAAAAAATTATTTCTCAGCGAGTTCCCAAGATTATTCTTGGATTCCCGATGAGCACGCCAGAGATGCAGAAAGCGTCCGTAATATGGAATTCCATACTTTACGTTCGTTTCGAGTCTATGTAACTAAATAGTTTGTTATGAAAAAAGTCAATGGGAGTTATTTTGTGGAGAGGGGAGGGGGCGTGGATGAAGGGTTTTCTCTCCACTCAAGATAGCTGCGATACCGGGATTGTGCGGTCAGATCCGTTTAGAAAGAGTTGCCTGTAACGTTATTGTGGAGGCGCCTTGTTGTGATCTTTCGATCCACATATGCGGCTGAAGGACTGATGGTTGGATTGCAGGTGCGAAAATGGCGCAATCAAGCTGATGTCCTGCCGCGTGATGTTTTCGGCTATCCAGAACGTGCAAAGGCTAAATTCTTTTGTCGACCATATGCTGCATTGCTGTACCTGAAAAGGGAGAGGTTTCAGCTTCTCAGCTATCCATAATTTTAGTGCCGGGCCAATTCTGAGAGGCAACCATGTTTTTCGCGAGATCTATGAGAATTTCGCGCACGGCTAGACCAGCTTCCGTTTCTGGAATGCTTTCCGGTACACAGAGGGACACATCCTCCTGAATCACGGGACTACATAGTTCATACACGAGGGACTTGCCTGGAACGATAATCTTGCTGGCGACAGACCAGGGTAGAATTGTACAGCCAACGCCTGCGGCAACAGCATCCTGAAGCGTCAGCAGTGCTTCAACTTCTGCAACAATGTTTGGCGTAATCTGTTTACGCGCAAAAGCCATGTTAATGCGCTTGCGGACAAAGTTGTAGTCTGGGGGAAGGAGCAAGGGAACTTCCGTCAGATCAGAGAGCCTGACTGGAGAAGAGAGGCTCTCTGTAAAAGAAGAGTTTTCCGGGGCAACCAGAAAGAAATCTTCTTTCATGAGAGGAGTGAAATGTACTCCCTTAATAGGTCCAGCCCCATGAATGACCGCCATATCCAATCGGCCTGTCATGACCATTTCGCTATAAATATCGTCAAAACTTTCAGTCAGGTGGAGCGTGATGCCCGGCAGTTTCTCACGCACTTCCTTGAGGAGTGCCAGAGACAGCGTGGAACCAGAAGAGTAAGGAGAAAGCCCAACCGAAACCTTGCCCACCAACGGCCCAGCACCGTTACTGATCTCAGTCATGGCGCGGTCAAGCTGTTTGATGATGGTTTGTGAGTGGCGATACAATTCGAGGCCAGCGGCCGTTGGGGTGACACCCATTTTGCTGCGGATCAGCAGTTTCTGTTTGAACGCGGTTTCTAGCGATGCCAATTGCTGGCTGAGAGCTGGCTGTGCAATATTCAGAATATCGGCAGCACGAGAAATACTTCCAATATCAATAATTTTTACGAACGCTTGCAACCGACGAATATCCATTTTGCCCTCTCCATGCGCCGTATTTGGTTGGATTTTAATGGAATTTCTGTAAATGGTCAATAAATGCGAAAAATTCCCCGTTGAATATATATTCATATATCTGTAAATTTTAATCTATTTTTTCTTCTCAATAAGGAAAATCAACCTCAAAATATAAAATAATATTTGTTTATAAGATTGTTTTCTTCGATTTTTGATAGCTAAATTACGAAGATATACGTTCCATTTCTTGTCATAGAATTCTTGTATGGGGGTAGATGCTTTTCAATGCTATCTCCTGCATGGTCCTTAGGCATAAATTCATTTCATATTGATAATTTTTTGCCTTCTAGGGTGCGTATGCATCAAAGAAGTTTCGGAGTGAATGTGTGATGCCTGGTTTAGCGGATCGACTTAACGGAATTTCCATATCAGCCTCTGCTGCAATGACGGATAAAGCTACGGCGTTGAAGGCCGAAGGTATTAAGGTTATCAGTCTTTCCTCGGGTGAACCGGATTTTCCGACGCCTCCGCATGTGGTGGAAGCTGCTGTGGCGGCAGCACGGGCGGGTGATACAAAATATCCGCCTCAGGCTGGTAAGCCGGCGCTTAAAAAGGCTGTGCGTAATAAATTTCTGCGTGAAAATAATCTGGGTTATGCGCTGGATGAAATCCTGATTGCCAATGGCGGAAAGCAGATCATTTTTGATGCCATCATGGCGACCTGCAATCCGGGCGATGAGGTTGTGCTACCTACCCCGTACTGGATCAGCTACGCGGATCAGGCGCGTTTGGCCGGGGCCAGTGTTGTTCAGGTTCCTTGCAAAGCTGAAAACGGCTTCAGGCTTGCGGCGGATGATCTGGAAGCGGCCATTACAGAGCGGACAAAATGGATCATCCTGAATTTTCCGAATAATCCATCAGGCACATGCTGTCCGCGTGAGGACATGGAAGCAATCGCCGCTGTCCTGCTCAAATATCCCAACGTCTGGGTCATGACAGACGATATTTATGAACATCTGGTGTATGACGGGTTTGAGTTTTGTACGATTGCACAGGTGGAGCCCCGTCTGAAAGAACGTGTTCTCACAGTTAATGGTGTCTCTAAAGCTTACGCCATGACAGGCTGGCGCGTGGGGTATTGTGGTGGTTCTAAAAAGCTGATTGCCGCCATGAACAATATGCAGGGGCAGTCAACCAGCGGCATCAACACTCTGGCGCAGGCGGCTGCCGTTGCCGCCCTGGAAGGCCCGCAGGATTTCCTGAAAGATCGCGCGCGGGAATATCAAACCCGTCGGGACCTGGTGGTCGGTCTGCTGAACGCCATTCCGGGAATTCAGTGCCATAAGCCTCAAGGCGCGTTTTATGTCTATGCGGATATAAGTGCATGCATGAATAAGGTATCTGCTGCTGGAAAAACCATTGCAACAGATACAGATTTCGTCATGGGCCTTTTGGAGGAACAGCAGGTGGCAACGGTGCAGGGCACAGCCTACGGTATGAGCCCGTTTTTTCGCGTGTCCTATGCGACCGATGTCGAGACACTCCGTGAAGGATGTGACCGGATTGCAAAGTTTGTCGCAGGTTTGAAATAAGCAAAAAAGATATCCGGCACATCCAAAGGGACGTGCCGGACAGAGAAAACCCCGCTTTGAAAAGAGGTGGGGTTTCTTTTAACTGATTTCCAGACAGAAGTTTTCTGTCATCAAAGAGGATGAAGGGTCAGAATGGTTTGCCCATAGCTGATCAGATCGCCTTCCTCAGCCATGAACTGTACCACGGTTCCATTTTGTGGCGCTGTAATAGGGACAGTCAGTTCCCCGATTTGCAGCATGGAGACTACCTCTCCCGCACAGACAGAACTGCCTGACGGTGCAAATTCTTCCTTTGTAAGCGGATTTTTTCGTAACAAATTCCCAAAATACGGGGCTGTAACAGAAATGTCCGTAGAGGTAGAGACAGCAGCCTCAGGCTGCCCGTGTGTGGGTACCGTATGGCTTGTCGCGTCGGGAGTAGGAGGGGCGCTTTCTTCCACAGTGATGCGAAGGCGTACTCCCTGCACATTGGACAGTTCAAGACTGCTGAGACCAGCTTCGCTCAGCCATTGGCTGATCTGGATAACTTCTTCTGAATTCGGAAGGCTGTCAAAAGCCGGAATTGATAATGGCGTGTTCATCAGGAGTGTTCCCTTTTTTTCAGCCAGTGTTCCAGATGGTGGATGTCAACGCCACCTTTCTCAAAAGCAGGGTCGCACAAAAGCGCCTGATGGAGCGGAATATTGGTCGAGATTGCCTCAACCTGCATTTCAGCAAGAGCAATTTTGAGCCGCTGGATGGCTTCGCTCCGTGTGGCGCCTCGTGCAATGACTTTGGCAATGAGCGAGTCATAATATGGCTGCACAACGCTTCCGGCCACAATATGCGTATCCAGACGAATACCAGCCCCGCCGGGAACATCCCAACGGCTCACACAGCCTGGAGATGGTGCGAATGAGAAAGGATCTTCTGCATTGATCCGGCATTCAATGGCATGGCCCACGGTATGAATGGCACTCTGCTCGATGGTCAGATGTTTGCCTTGTGCAATCTCAATCTGTGCACACACAATATCAATGCCGGTTGTTTCTTCCGTAATCGGGTGTTCAACCTGCAAGCGCGTGTTCATTTCAATGAAGGCGAAAATACCGTCTTCATACAGAAACTCAAACGTGCCTGCGCCCCGATAGCCAATATTGCGGCACGCCTGCACGCAACTGGCGCCAATTTCTGCAATCAGTTCGGGCGAAATTCCCGGCGGAGGTGCTTCTTCCAGCACTTTTTGGTGCCGACGCTGCAAGGAGCAGTCACGGGCTCCCAGCCACAGTGCGTTACCATGCGTATCGCACAGAACCTGTATTTCGATGTGTCTCGGCTTCTGCATGAAGCGTTCCAGATACAGGGTCGGGTTCCCAAAGGCCTGTTGGGCTTCCTTGCGGGTGAGGGTGACCGCCTTGATCAGGTCATCAGCGGACCATACAACCCGCATGCCGCGACCGCCGCCGCCGCCAGAGGCTTTGACAATAACCGGAAAGCCAACCGCATTTGCCAACTCCAGAATGGCCTGCTCACTCTCCGGCAAAGGGCCGTCTGAGCCGGGCACGCAGGGCACCCCTGATGCCTGCATGGTCTGTTTGGCGGTAATCTTGTCGCCCATCAGGCGGATGGAAGCTGGCGTTGGGCCTATGAAGACAATCCCGGCATCTTCAACTGCTTCCGCAAAATCGGCATTTTCGGACAGAAAGCCATAGCCGGGATGGATGGCTGACGCGCCTGTTACTTTTGCCGCCAGGATAATGGCATCAGCATCCAGATAGCTGCGAGCGGCAGATGCCGGGCCAATACACAATGCAATGTCAGCTTCCAGAACATGGCGGCTCTGGGCATCCGCTTCCGAATAGACAGCGACAGTTTCCAGCCCAAGTTGGCGGCAGGCCCGTTGAATACGCAGAGCGATTTCGCCCCGATTGGCAATCAGAACGCGCCCGAAGCGCTGCGGGCCGCTCATGATAGACGCATCAGAGGCTGATCAGCCTCAACCTCACTGCCATCGGTTACCAAAATGGCTTCTATACGGCCAGCAACCTCGGATTTGACCGGGGTGAAAACTTTCATGGCTTCTATCAGACCTATCTGCTGTCCGACGCTCAGAGTGTCTCCCACGCTGACAAAAGGTGGTGCATCAGGGGAGGGAGACAAATGGAGGGTACCATACATTGGGGCGGTTACAACGCGCACGGCCTCAAGGGGCGCTTCAGGCTGCGTTGCTGATGTGGAAGCCCCCGTTTCGACAGACGAAGACTCTGCCAGAGCTGACTGTGGAGAAGAAAGCGGAGAAGCAGGACTGGCCGGGGCCGAAGCCTGTTCTGAGCGCGTGATTTTAAGAGTTTGACCGCCTTCTTCAATCTCAAGCTCACGGAGCGGAGCACGGCCAAACAGGTCTATCAGCGCTTTGAGAGCTTGAGTATCCATGGTTATCAGGACTTAGCTGTTTTCTTCGCAAAGTTCAGGCCACCAACAACCTGCATAGTGGGCAGAACTTCCATGAAGCTGACATTCATGCGCTGCGGCGCAGAAATGGCGAAAGCAATGGAGTTTGCCAGGTCTTCAGGAAGCAGAGAGTCATATTCATCAAAGAAGCGACGCTGAGCCTCTTCCATATTGCCAATCAGGCGGCCAAAAACCTCAGTCTGAACACGGGCGGGAGAAACTTCAGTGACCCGGATATTCTTGCCGAACAGGTCACACCGTAGCTGCTGGGAGAGAGAATGCACGCCGGCTTTGGTAGCGTGATAGACCGTGTTGCCACCGGCAAAGGCATAATGGCCGGCAATGGAGGTAATGTTGACAATGTGCCCGCGGTCCCGCGCAATCATCCCCGGCAGGGCCAGCCGTGTCAGTTGCAGAACGGCACGCAGGTTGATGTCCACCAGGCCGTCAATGTCTTCCTCTGTCGTGTTGGTGATGTTCCCGGTGCGGGACTGACCGGCGTTATTGATGAGAATATCAATCTCATGGTTCTTGAAAATGGCCCCCATGGCATCAAGGTCCGCGACACTGGCAGCCTGCACAATACAGCCGGTTTCTTCTGCCAGCTTGGTCAGGCGTTCTTTGTCCCGGGCAACGGCATGCACTTCCAGCCCCAGTTCCCGCAGGCGGCGGACAGTTGCGGCTCCAATGCCGGATGATGCGCCGGTAACAAGTGCTGTGCTGTAGGGCTGTATTGTCATGATATAAAATATCCTGATGTATGTGGGCCGCTCTGGCCTATGTAAAAGGCCAGAATTTAACAAGTCATTCCACCTTAGAGACGGAATTTTGTGTTGACCAAGATCAGTTCAGTCTTGCGTCATAAGATTATCCAATGTTTCCGGCCCGGTGCTGGTCATAAGATTATTGTATGTCACCACAGCAAGATAATGTTGGCGAGCATTCGCTCTCTCACCGTATCGTTACGGACGCAATATGTAACACCGTACGGGATGTTTTTGGTGGCAGCCATCTTAGATCTTTGCCTGGACGCTCATGACTGAAACCATCCCCGCTCTCAGGGCAGAGCAGTCTGCTGGTTCAGCAGGGGTTCCTACCATCAGTATGATCGGAACACGGGCCATGCTGTTTGAAGCGCCCGGAGAGTTCACGCTTGGTTGCCAGCGGCGTATCTGGGCCCTAATGGACGCCTGCGCCGATCGGCCGGATATTGCTGAAGTCATGCCGGGTGTAACCAACCTGATGCTGATTTTTTCTACCCCACCGGAAAATCCTGAGGATATGGCGGCTTGGCTGCGTAAGGCATGGAATACCTTGCCAGAGAAACACATCAAAGGACGGCTCTTTGAAGTGGGGGTTCGGTATGGCGGTGAACTGGGATCTGACCTGCAGCGTGTTGCAGAACATTGTGGTATGTCTCCGCATGAGGTTATAGCGCTTCATCAGGCTCCCCGTTATACAGTGTGCGCACTCGGAAGCGTGCCGGGATTTGGGTATCTGCACGGGCTAGACCCCCGTTTGGAAACGCCGCGCAAATCTGTGCCTTCTCTGAAAATGCTGGCGGGCACAGTTACAATTGGTGGCCCGCAGGCTGGAATATCCGCATTGACGGGCCCGAATGGCTGGAATTCCATCGGCTTTACGGATTTGGTGATGTTTGATCCGCAACGTGATCCGCCAGCGTTGTTTGACGTAGGTGACCAGATCCGTTTTTACGCCGAAAGTATCGAGTTGTGATTACAGTTCTTGAAACCGGCGTGCTGAATACCGTGCAGGACGCTGGTCGGTTTGGGTATCGCCATTTGGGCGTGAGTACATCTGGCGTGATGGACCCTGTGGCACTGCGATGCGGTAATGCCCTTCTTGGGAATGCACCGGATGCTGCCTGCATTGAAGTGCAGACATTTCCTTTCAAAGTTCGCTTCGACAAAGATATCAGTCTGGTTGTGACGGGCGCCCAAGGCGTTTTAACGATGGGGGGCAGAAAAATCCTGCCTTGGACTGTTGTCACTGCGCGCACGGGCGATGTTCTAACGCTTGAGCGGCCTGTCATAGGCGCGCGGATGTATCTGTGCGTCTGGGGGGGTATTGATGTTCCAGTTGTCCTCGGTTCTCGGAGTACGCAATTGCGTGGTGGCTTTGGGGGGTATCTGGGGCGTCCGCTAGAGGTTGATGATGAGATTGCCGGAACCGGTGGATGCGTGCCAGATGGCTTCGGCGCTATTCCGCCGTCGGAGGGGCTGGTTGGCGCATGCGCTGAAGAAAAAGAAAAAACAGTGACATTGCGCGCTATTCCCGCAACAGACTACGCCTTGTTTACGGAAGAAGCGCAAGCCCGTTTCTGGTCTACATCCTGGCAGATTACAGCGCAAAGCAACCGGCTGGGCTACCGGCTTAAAGGGAGTGCTTTGATGCTGAAACATCCCATAGAGTTGCGATCTTACGGGGTTATTCCCGGCCTTATTCAGGTGCCTCCGGCAGGAGAGCCTATTGTGCAAATGGCGGATGCAAACACCGCGGGCGGCTATCCTCGGATTGCGACTGTGATCGAAGCTGATTTGTGGCGTCTTGCTCAGGCGCGTATCGGTAGTTTCGTGCGGTTACAGCGGTGTGACCACGCTGCGGGTCTTGAGGCCATGGAAGATGTAGAAAAGTATCTGAAGAGTATTCGGGAAAATTCTGCGCTCTACAGAAAATCATTCATTCGGAGGGATGCCGGGCAGACCGGTAAAAAATCATGAAGATTGATTTGAATGCCGATATTGGCGAGGGCTTTGGTCGCTGGACCATAGCCGATGATGCCGCTCTGATGAATGTGATTTCGTCGGCAAATATCGCCTGTGGCTTCCACGCGGGTGATCATCTGATTATGGACCGTGTGGTTCGGGCTGCAAAAGAGCGTGGCGTTGCTATTGGGGCGCATCCTGGCCTGCCAGACCGGATGGGGTTCGGGCGCAGAACCATGGTTGTCAGCGCGGAAGAAATGGAAGCCATGCTGGCGTACCAGATTGGGGCTCTCAGAGGCATCGCGGCCCGCCATGGGCTTAGGGTAGGCCATGTCAGTTATCATGCCGCATTTGGGACAATGGCGAATGCCGATCAGGACTTGGCTGATCGTCTTGCGCGCGTGATTGCGCAGATTGATCCTTCTCTCGTAATGCTGGCAATGGAGGGGCAGCCTATTGATCTTGCCGCCAGAAAGGCCGGTTTGCGTGTGCGGTCACTGTTTCTGGCAGACAGAGCTTATCAGGCAAACGGCGCGCTGGTGCCCCGGGGGCTGGAAGGCGCCGTTATCCATGATCTGGATAAAGTGAAAGAGCGTGTAAAAACCTTCCTTGAAACAGGAAAAGTGATAACTATTGAGGGCAAGGATCTGGCTATCAGATCCCGCTCGATCCTTGTGCACAGCGACACACCAGGTTCCGACAAGCTGGCCCAGGCCATCGCATCCCAGATAGATGCAATGGGCGGAGAAGTCTCGGCGTGTGCTGAAGGATAACGGGTCTTGAAAAGAAAAGGGCAGAAGAGGCGTGCTCTGTTTCTGTCCGGAGCAGAACGGTAATGGCTATGCAACATAACCTCGCGCGCGGGGCATATCTGCTTGCATTGGCCACATTGTTTACGGCACTTCTCAACGCATTGCAGAAAATTACAGGTTCAACATTATCTGTTGTTGAAATCGTTTTTTTCAGGAATCTGTTTTCTTTGCCGTTTGTGGTTGTTATCGCGTTACGCGGTGGCCTTGTGCTGAAGACGCACCATTTCAGCGGCCATGTCATCCGCTCTGTTGTGGGGCTGATCAGTATGATCATGACGGTTATTGCCGTAACACATCTTCCTTTGGCAGAGCAGCAGGTTTTATCTTACACGCAGCCACTGTTTCTTATTCTTCTGTCTATTCCGCTCATGCATGAGCGTCCGTCCATTCAGCGTTGGGTGGCCGTCGTCATCGGTTTTATCGGCGTTGTTGTGGTTGCGAGCGGGAAAGGGCTTTTGGGAGATGGTCACGGAACCGTTCCAGCATGGGCTTACGCTGTTGCTCTTGGTCAAGGGGCAGTAGGGGCTTTGACAACCATGCAGATCCGTCAGCTCTCGGCTACGGAAAAAAGCACGACTATTGCAATGTGGCAGGCCATTTTGATGACTGCGGCGACGGCAGCAGCGCTCCCGTTCGTGTGGCATATGCCCACAGGCGCGGATTTATTATGTCTTGTTGCTGTTGGTGCTTTTGCCGGAATAGCACAGGTTCTGCAGACAGAAGCATTTGCCTCGGCTCAGGTTTCAGCCATTGGTCCCTTTGCCTATTGTGGTCTGGTCTGGGCTGCCTTGATCGGCTGGTTAGGGTTTGGCGAAATTCCAGGCGTCGCCATGTTTGTGGGGGGACTTCTGATTATCGGCTCTGGCCTGTGGATGTTGCGGCATGAAAGGCCGTCCCGACAAAAAGTGGTTTTAGAATCAGAATCTTCCTCCGGAGCACAATAAAAAGCCTTTCCATACATGCGCACAGGTGTGTTGTATTCATAATGTTCCGTTATCGTAAAAATATTGATGATCTGTGTGATGCAAGGCTGCCTTTTAAGGCCGAGAGTTTAAAGGTGAAAAAGCGATGAACAAGAACGCAGGCTCATCAAGATATGTCTTTTTTGGCATGATTTTTCTGATGTACGTCATCAGTTATGGGGATCGTGCAGCCCTTTCCATATCACTACCTGATCTTGGCCGCGAATTTTCACTTTCTTCTGTCCAGATGGGGTGGGTTTCCTCCAGTTTTCTCTGGTCTTATTTTGTCCTGAATCTTCCCTCAACCATTCTTCTGGATAGCGTTGGCGCTCGTCTGGTGGGAACGCTGGCTGTTTCCGTATGGTCCTGCGCCATGATCCTTGGAGGCATGACACGGAATGTGACGCAGTTTATCTTAACACGCATGCTTCTGGGTGTAGGGGAAGCGCCAACTTTTGGGGTGGGCGCGACGATTGTTCGCAACTGGGCAAGACCACAGGAACGCGGTACCGTTATGACAGTCCTGCTGACTGGCATGCAGATAGGCCTTGCTGGTGGTACAATTGCAGGAGCCTACCTGATTGCAAAAGTTGGCTGGCGATTTGAGTTCATGGCGCTCGGTGTTGTGGGACTGATTTGGGCGCTTGCATGGTGGCTACTTTATAGAAATCCGAATAAATCTGATGCTTCGGCGCGGGTTCGCTCCATTCGCGTGTCAGAAGTGCTGTCTCTGTTTCGGTCTTCGACATTTTGTGGGATTCTCGTTGTCCAGTGTACACAGAATTTTTTGAACTTTCTGCTTATGTCTTGGGTTCCTTTCTATCTCATTCATGAATTGCACTTGAATGTTCTAGGGTCCGGCAGTGGTACAGCGGGGTGTTACGTTCTGGGTGCTGTTGGGGCGGTTATTCTGGGGCGTATAGCTGAGCATATTGTGTTCCGAAACAACCCGGATGCGAGCCGCCGCCGATTTATTGTGGCCTTTTGTATTATCGGAAGTGCCATGATCGGGTTTCTTCCATTCTTTCATGATGAAACACCCATTCTGGCAGTCCTTTCCCTTTCTCTCTGCTGTCTGATTGCGGCAAACGGTGCCAATACAGCCATGTTGGCAGATATGTTGCAGGACGGTCATAAAATTGGATCTGTTACAGGCGTAACATTGACATTTAGTAATGCGCTCGGTCTTACCGCGCCTATCCTGACAGGATATATCGTGTCCTGGACAGGAAACTTTAATATGGCTTGGTACCTGTGCGCAGTGGCGCTGATTGTTGCTGGTCTGATTTCTTTGATGACGGTAAGGAAGCCAATTGTTATGACTTAATTCGAGAAAAATTAATAAGTTGGTGTTTTTTTCATAATATATTTTCGTATAGACCAACGTCAAAAAACTCATTTTTTTTCTAAATTTATCATGACTTTCTTTTTAGAAACACATGTAAAAAATAACTCTCCATGAGATTAAGGTTAATCTTGTGGAGAGTTTTCATATGTATAAATTGAAATTTATAGTCAAAATCCCGCTCTGACAGGGGGCTAAAGGCGAGATATCAATATTCAATATGACGCCAAAACATAACGGAAACGTATCATATGAAACCAGATAAGGTTTCTTAATCCGACCGGTTTTCAGGGTGATGCGATGGCCAAAATATCAAAACTTGAACTATCACTCGTGGCGAGTGTAGCGTTCGGTGCTCTTCTCCCGGCAGGAAGCGGTTTTGCAGAAAGTGTAACTTCCCAGAAGGTGAAGGCGCAGAAGGTCATTGTAAAAAAGACAAAAAATACCAAGGCCGCACCTGTAAAAACGTCACCCACACATGTCCGCAGCAAATTGAGCGCCTTGCGGGGAGGGGAGGAGTCCATTGACGTGGGTGGCCATTCGGGAAGTTCCGTATTTTCACCGACGACGCCAAAGCACAGCACAACGCAGGTTACGGTCGTCACTGGTGCTGAGCTTCTGAAAACCGGTCAGACAAATGTGCTTTCTGCTCTTGCGCAGGCTAACCCTGCCATTACAACAGCGGCTCTTCCCGGTGGCGGTGCAAGCTCATTTGTGCAGACCATGCAGCTGCGTGGTCAGTCTCCGGATGATACCCTGATCCTCGTTAATGGCCATCGTCGTCATATTGGTGCAAATTTTAACTCGAACTCTGGCACCAACTGGGGAAGTGAACCGGCTGATATTTCCCTTATCCCGGTAACTGCGATTGACCATATTGAAGTAGTAACAGAAGGCGCATCCGCGCTATATGGGCAGGACGCCATTGCAGGCGCTGTGAATATTGTGCTGAAGCATGATACTCATGGTGGTACAATCAATTTTAAAAATAGCGGTTATTACGCCGGGGATGGGCAGGCGCTGGATGGTTCTGCCAATTACGGTATGGCTTTGGGTCGTAATGGTGGTTATATTGATCTGGCGGCGCAGGTTTCCCATCAGCTTCCCACAACGCGGGGTGGCGATTTTTATGGGACGCTTTTTGATGATTCCAGAAATGAGACGGCTAATCGCAATGTTCAGCGTGGTCTAGGTATTCCTAAATCCACACTGGAGACCATCAGCGAAAATATGTCGGTGCCGATGGCACGTGACTTCAATTTCTACAGCACATCGACTTTTTCTCATCGCCGCGCAAATGTGCCTGAAACCTATCGAGCCAATACCAGTTCTGACGAATGGATCAACCCCGAGCTCTACCCAGATGGTAATCAGCCTTATATTGCCATGGATCAGCTTGATTTTGAGACAGACAATGGCATCAAGGCGCGTAAATTTGGCTTTGCATGGGATGCCTATATTACTTACGCTCGAGATAAACAGGATTATAGAACAACAAACTCTGAAAATGTTTCTATCCCAGGCAGTACCCAGACATCGTTTTATGATGGTGCATCTATTGCAACTCAATTGACAGCAGGTTTGCGCGGGTCCCGTACGTTCCGGCCTGACTGGGCGCCTCGTCCAATCAATCTGCGGTTTGGAGGCGAATATCGCCACGATACTTTTCAGATGCTTGAAGGTGAGACAGCCTCCTGGAGCGGTATGGGTGCAACAGACCATCCGGGTAATGTGCCCATGGCAGCAACTTACCAGAACCGTGACGTGTACGAAGGCAATGTCAATCTTGATTTCTATGTGACCAAAAAATGGGAATGGACCTTAGGCGGCCGTGTTGGGAGCTATAACAACATTGCTACTGTCGAAACGGGGTCTGTTGGTACACGCTATAACTTTAACAAACGCTGGGCTATCCGTGCTAACGTGAATACCGGGTATCGTCCGCCAACGTTGGGCGCGCTCTCCTATTTCTATTCTGCCCCGTATCCGGGTTATACGGTTGATCAGATTCCGGCGAGCAGCGCCATTGCAAAGTATCTTGGTGCCGGGAGCATGAAAGGGGAATATTCGCGCAGCTATTCCATTGGGTTTGATGCAACCCCGGTTGATGATTTTCATGTTACGGGCAATCTGTATTACATTGCCATCAACGGCAGAATGGGCAGCACAAAAACTTATTCGGTCAGCCAGAATGATTCCGAACTTTTGGAGTTGCTGAAAAACGCAAATCTGGAAAGTGCAACATCACTGTCTTATTATGCTAATCTGTATAATACGCAGACATTTGGCGGCGATTTTAGCGCAGACTATACATTGCATACGGCAAAACTCGGGCAGTTCCGTTTTGCTATGGGTATCAATTTTTCGGATAACGAAATTCGGTCTGCAAAATCTGATCTGGTAAATGAGTATACCAAGATGATGGTTCTGCATTCTGCTCCCAAAAACCGTGAACAGATCAGTGTGAACTGGACACGCGGCAAATGGTCGGCTTCCGTGCAGGAACTACGCTATGGTTCAATTGTCTATATGGCAGCGCCAACCGGCGCAGGTAGCGTGCCTTTCCAGCAGAACCCAGGTTTTATTACCAATCTTGAAGTTGATTATAAAATTCTGCCGCGTTGGACGGTGGGTGTGGGTGCCAATAATGTGGGTAATAAACACCCAACGCGTGTTCCCAGCTCTATTGCCAACACACAGCAGGGCTTGGCTAAATATGCCTCCTATTCTCCTTATGGGTTTAGTGGTGGAATGTATTACGTAAAAACGTCATTAGATTTCTAAAGGTTGTAAATTCCAGATTTGGAATCTAACGAATTTAAAAATGATAATGTTAGCTGCTGTAGATCGGTTGTCCAACTCATGCGGACTGATTTGCAGCGGCTTTTTTGTGATCATCGACGTGGGAACAGTGTCCTGATGTCTTGCATGCTGTCCTACCGAGAACTGATATGAGGTTGCGGACGGACGGGATAGTTTAGAGCACCGTGTGATGAGGTTGATGCGTATTCTGAGTTCAGGAGCTAATTAGCGCATTCTTGTGCTGAGAAGCATTTGAGAAGTGAGCCGATACGTTCGCGCGTTGCCGCGATGGATCGTTCAGCGATCCTCAGTAGCTGGGTCTCGAGTTCGGCAAAGACCTGTTCGATTGGATTGCGATCGGGACAGTAGGGCGGCGGCAGAAAAATTAGCCAGAAACCAACGGCACGAATGGCTTTGCGAGCGGCTCCGTCCTTGTGGCTGCCGAGATTGTAGAGCACGACGATGTCGCCAGCTTTGAGCCTTAGAACCAGAGACTGTTTGATATGAGCATGGACTGCGCTCGCTGATAGCACCGTTGAGCCCGCACTGTGCGGTAATCCGGTTATGATGCAAAGAGGCAAGAAGAGGCGGTGTCTTCCAGCGACCGTGTGGGACCTTAGTTCCCAGCCTGTCCGCTCTACGGCAGCGACCATGTGAGTGCGTCATGTTGGTCTTGGTCGATGTTTCGTCGATGAAGGCCAGATGGGTGGGATCTATAGCAGCCCGCCGTTGCTTCCAGAATTTCGCTTACATGCGGGCTCAGGTCGATCCTGCTAACAGGACATTACGTTTTTTGAAGCTCGTCCCTTGGGATTGAAAAATGCGTGACAGCATTCTCGTGCCCGCCGAAACGCCACGCTTGTCGCGCATTTGGGCCGACAATGCAGCATCAGGTTCGGAAACAATGATGGCCAGCAGCTAGGCTCTTTCAGGTCTGGTTTGGGAAGAACGATGTCCGGCCATGTCTGCGCAACACTGATCGTCCACGCGTTTTGCGTCTGAACCCATTTGATGCCGAGGCTCCGCATACGCCAAAGCGAAGCGGTGTGCCTCGGTAATTCATGCCGTCATTTTCCACCACGTCAGTCACGCGGTCTCGTAAATCCTGCGGGTAAGTTTTCGGAATGAAGGCAGGCTGCCTTCGCCAGCCTTCATCTTGAAGTATGTCCCGAGCCCTCAGGGAATCTCGAGAGCCAATCTATTTGCAGTGTGCTCTAAAGCTACTTCAGAAGAAGCGGCTTTAGATGAAAATTCTTGGCTTTGCTCAGCCAGCTTTTCTGGCTTCTGATTTTATCGCGTCTTTCAGAAGGGAGGTGATTTGCTCCTGGTTATAGGTCATCCTGATCAGATGGCGTCCTTCAATAGATGCTCTGCACCAGTGGGGCTGAGAGTTATGGAGTTGTAAGATCTGTTCAGCCAATTCCTGCGCTGTCTCTCCTTGATTTTCATGGAGACCTGCTGTTAGCGGCAAACCTTCTGCTGCAATTGGTGTCATGACACAGGGCACACCGTAGGACAGACTTTCCAGAACCTTGCCCTTGATCCCGGCACCAAAACGCAGGGGGGCAATGCTGAGGCGCAGAGTGGAGAAAAGCGCGTCCAGATCGGAAACCTCTCCGAGAATATCTACGCCTTCTTTTTGCAATGAACGTACGCGGGCGGGCATATTGGTGCCAGCAATCAGGCATTTGATTGAAGGGTCTTTAAGCCACACAAGAGGCATAATCTCTTCAACCAGCCAGCGGGCGGCATCCACGTTGGGGGCGTGGGCATAATTCCCCAGGAACAGCACGTTCTTGCGTCGTTCAAAACTGTTCTCATGAACCTTCAAGGGAACAGACCATGGAATGACGGCCGTATTCAGCAGTGGAAGAGCGTCCTTAAGCAGAGCTGCTTCAGCCGGAGAATGGGTCAGAACAATATCTGCCTGACAGGCTGCCTGATACTCCCGCAATTTTAAGCGTCGGGAGTCTACAATCAGTTCAGGGCGCGCTTCTATCTGTGCCTGGCGGAGTGTGCGCAGGAAATGGAGATCAGCCACGCTATATATAATCCGAGCTCTGGGCTGATGGCGTCGGGTAAGCCCCATATAGCGGGAGGCAATCTCCTCACGGTGCAGATAAACGATGTCAAAACTGTTGTTCTGACGAGACAGCACGTCCTCTACAGAGCGATAGAAGGGGGCCGTCAGCACGGTAACATCCGGGGTGTTGTCGAGATGATCCGGACCTTCCATCTGGTCTGCCGCCACAAAACTTACGTCATACCCGAGGTCTTGCAGAGCAGTGATGTGGGAGAGGATAGCGTGTGAGCCTGCGTCTCTGCCCTTGTTAGGCCGTTGTGTATCAATGACGAGTGCTCGGCACGTCTTGGCCGGGCGGGCTTCTTTCAATCCCCGTCGAGCGTGGGCTGAATGCAGAGCTGTCTGTTTTTTGCCACTCGTTTCCTGAGCGTGTTCCTGCGTCAACTGTTCTACCTGCGCAAGCAGAAAGGACAGCACATCTTTACGATGTTCCTTGCTGACGGCCTTGACTGCACGGCTGACGGACTGAGCAAATGCAGGGTCAAACGCATCTACTGGTTCCAGAACATGTGGATGACTGAGCAGCATGCCATCACTTGCTCGCCGAACTTCAATGACATGACGGCTGAATGGGGAAAGACCCACAGGCAGAATGACGTCAAAGCCGCAACGGAGAGCACGCCCACTCAATTCCACGTCAGGACGAAGGCCATTTGCAACTGTGGTGGCAATCAACTTGCCATTGTCCAGTATCTGAATGGCAACAGGTGTATCCGGGGTTGCCGGGTTCCAGGCCCATCCTCGAATTTGCTCACGGCTGACAGCGTCAAGGTAGCCTTCAAAAGACTCAAGGTTGATATTGGGCTGTGTGGTGTAAAGCGGGGCTTGGGGCTCTTCGTTCAGGTCAAGCATCCATGGGCTGTTTTTAAGAGGGGCACTATCTTCCATGCGTTGCACTTCAATAACGTGGCGCTCAAAGGGGGAAAGTCCGCCGGGGATTTCGAAACGGAAACCACAGGAGCTTCCCACGTCTGCACGGGGCTGATTGGCAATAATCTCACCTATCGTCACGCCATTATTCAGAATGGAGAGCCGGACTGGTTCCTCAGATGCGCTATCCCGCGCCCATCCCTGAACAATGGTGTGTGACACGGTATCGATATACCCTGAAAGTGTGCCAACAGATTTCAGGGTGTGCATTCCGGTCAGGCGCAGCAGGTCTGTACGGAGCTGTTCCAGTTCCACACCTTCTTCCAGACGAGGGGCGCAATACTGAGCCGATACCTTCTGATCCTGCGGATAGAGTACCTGGAATTCAGAGGCATTCAGGAACATGCCGCGCGAGTCATCATCAACAAACGTTTCCGATGGGGCTCCGTGGGCAAAGATGACGTCATGACTTTCAAGTTCGATGTGAAAATACGCCACTTCATCCATGGCTTCTGCCTGAATGATGCTCATGCCGTTAACCAGCGTCATGGCGGGCACCAGTTTATGGGCAAGATACATTGCATGCAGCGGAGAGACGGAAAGATCCTGAGTAGGCAGCCCGTTTCCAAGGGATCCCTGGCGGAAGACCACAGGCAGAATTTCCTTGTTCCCGGCGGCAAAACGTCCGGAATAGCTGCGGCGGCCGATCCATTTGATTGGACGGAAGCCATTCTGGAGTGTTTTGACCAGATCGCCAATCTTCAGAAATTCAACAGAAACCGGACCGTGATCTGTTTCAATCAATGTGCCGCGACAATAACAGGGCGTGCCTTCTGTCAGCAGTTCAGTTCCGCCGCTTCCATCAGCCGCAAGGGAGAAGAAGGCCGCATCATAGTTTCCATCAAGGGCGATGGAGTAGGTATCTGTCCCGTTGGAGACCTTAAGGGTGGACGGATCTGTCAGGCTGAGGGTCGCGTTATCAGACCATGCAAGTTCTGGCAGATCAATCTGCGCGCCGCTGGACAACTGAATGTTGGATGCAGAACTGCCGGAATAAAGTGCCAGACGCCCACCATCTGCTACGGAGATATCTGCTGCACTAGCACCTGTTTTGACGACAGCCGTTTGCCCGTTTGCGACAACTGTATTGGTGAGTGTTTCTCCACTGCTCGCGCTGTAGTCTGACATTTCCAGAAGCGTTACGGATGGATCGTGGTCAGATTCAGCATCCAGATAGCCCGTGTTGACATGCACGGTTTCAAACTGTCCGGCATCAGCAAAAGCAGAGGTGCCGATTGTGTGGTCCAGAGACTGGGCGTTTCCTTCAAAAATATAGGTATAGCGGTTGGAAGCGTCTTCCTTGGAGCTCATGTCCGTCAAGCCGCCATTGGTATAAACCGTATTGGCGTCGCTCCATTCCGTATCATTGAAGTCGCCCAGAATCCCGATTTTTGCATCAGGGTCCTGCTGACGCAGACTGTTGACGTAGTCTGTAATGTATTCAGCCTGAGCAATCCGGTTGTTGACGGTTGCTGTGGTGCCACCGTGATTGACCGGAGGTTGTGTCGATCCGTAGAGTTCGGAACTACCGGCCTGTGATGACAGGTGGACGTTGAGGAGAGTGACATCCTTGCCGTTGAATTCAAATGTCCCGACCAGCGGCAGGCGGGTGTTTTTGAATGTACCGTTCAGTTCCTCATTACCAATGGTGGTGACGGGCGCTTTCAGCGTTACCCGATCCGCATTGTAGAGATATACGCTGCGAATGTTGCCGCCCGATACACCACCCTGCGTATTGTTGGCGGGATCGACCTGCGCCCAGGAATAGGTAGGGCCACCGGCAGCCGCAATGGCCTGCACAAGAGCCGCAAGATTTTGTTCTGCGCTTACGGTGCCATCATTGGTGGTTCCGCTGTCATCCTGAATTTCCTGAAGAGCAAGAATGTCAGGATTATCAAGGTTTTTAACAATAATCTGCGCAACCTGCTTCAGCCGGTCTGCATTTGCCGGGTCAAGCGCGTTGAAATTCTCGATATTATAATCGCTGATCAGCAGATTCTGATCATCTTTGTGGAAAGAGGTAACAGGCTTTTCCTGCTCGGTGTGAATAACCGTAACCTGCGTGGTGGGAACCAGTTCGTAGATACCGTTATAGTAGGTTAAGATGCCGGTAACGCTGCCCAGGGAATCTCCCAGCTCCACACTTGGTGCTGTGCCGGGGGTCACACCGCTATCATAATAGAGTTCAACGCGTTGTGTGTTGATGCTGGTTTCTGTGCTTTGAAGCGCACCTGTTGGTGTTAACAGGCCGTTTCCGTTATCTGGCACAACCCACACGGCATTCCCTGAAGAAGCGCTAACCGCCACGACATTGTTAAGGGTAACAAGCTGCCCGAGCAGGTTCCGGTAGAAATCGAGCGCGTTAGTATCCGGGCTGAGTGTTGCTGTGCTCTGATTAAGGTTGATGGCCTGCGCCAGATCTCCCAGATAAGAACTGGCGGGAACAGTCTCTCCACCTTGGCCGATCAGGGTGGGGGCGACCTGCGTGTAGGATGCGCCGGTATCCGTGTAGGAAACAAGGTTGATTTCCGGCAGCGTTAGAGATTTCTCCCATGAGGTGCCGGAGTAATTGGTTACCGTCCCTGTGACCGAGACTGTTGTGCCTACCGTTGGCAATGCTGCATCTTTGCCAGCGTAAACAAAAATGGCGGAACTTCCAACGGTATCCTTGTCTTTTGTGCTTTCCTGTATCCAGAAGCCAATGCTGCCGTTTGTATCAACAGCCGTTACCACGCCCGTCGTCATGACTGAACTATTGGCGTAGGTGCTGAAATAGCCCGTTCCGTTAATCTGCTGAACGGTTAGCTGTTGGGGGGAGGTGTTTCCCGTACCATCATTCCCGGAAGAACCGCTGTTTCCGCCGCCTGTATCAGACCCGTCAGATCCGCTATTGTCATCGGTGTCAGAGCCACCGCTATTTGTTCCATTGTTGGCTGCGCCTGGGGTGACCAGCACGGTACCGGCTGCCGCTGTCGTTCCGTATCCGTCAATACCAGCCAGGGAAGGGTCATCTGCTACCCAGTCAGACGTGCTGTCTGTATCTGTGCCATCGGGTATGCGGGAGGCCCCGGCTGCACGTGCGCCGGTAAGAACGGGGGCATCGGCGTAGGTTGGATCGCCTTTTCCGCCATCCGAGACGGCAATGGTATCCCCGATTTCAGACCACGGCGTGGATGTGAAAGTGCCGCTTTTGGTCGTATCGACGTTATCTCCCACCTTGCCAGTGAAGTCTTTGACCAGAAGGACAGTTTGTGTGCCGTTCTGCAAAGTATTTGTCAGGAACGGTGTGGCCCAGTAGCCGTCACTGCTGGTTGTTCCAACCTGAAAAACGTTGTCAATTTTTCCGGCAGCAGTACCGTCACCATCAACAACTATAATAGACCATTCACTGTAGTCAGTGGACGCATCTCCTTTTACTTCAATGAATTCATCGGGGTCACCAGAAACACTTGGGTTAAACATAAACTCATTGATGAGGAGCTTGGACGCCATTACTTTGATTCCGAAGGTCGTTTTGAATGTGAATTAAGATATTCAGACACATTCCTTGCATTGATATCTGTAAGTCAACTTCTTTTCGTCTTTGACTTAAAAAATACATAAAAAATTCATATTTTATTCTAATGGGCGGCTTTGTCTGATGTGCCCCGAAACGGGCGCATAAAAGAACTATCTATTTGGAAATGTTATAAATTTTATTCTGTTATAACATGAGCCCTTTATGATTTTTCTGGGTCCATTCTGAAAACGGGAGCCGTCATGACATGTGAGTGAAAGTTGCCAAATACGATTCGTTTTCGCAATAAGATGCCGTTTTTATCGGCGTGAAAGAAATTTACCGTCTGGTCAGAAAGAGCCGGAATCCGTCTGTTGCTCTCTCAGAAAGAAATCCCGGCAGGAGAGCTTCTAGCTGCGTCCTGATTATGCCACGATGCGCGCACCGAAAATCAGGGGCGTGAAGAGCCTCATTGCGTTCACTTTCTGGAGAGAAGCAATTTTATGCGTAGGTTTTTGTCTTTTACAACATTGCTTGCCGGGATGCAGTTTGTGGTTCCGGCATATGCTGAGCAAGCCTTTTCATTTCAGAATGCGCCCGGAGAACTGCCTAAGACAGTTGCGCCCCTTTCCTACATTATTCATCTTGCAACGGACATGGACCATCTGTCCCTGACCGGGCGGGAAACGATCAAGGTGAATGTCCTTTCCGCTACGGCTGAGATGACGATGAACCAGGCAGGTCTCAAGCTTGAGGGTGCGGTTCTGGATAATGCTGTCAAAGCAGAGATCAGCCAGAATGACGCTGCGGAGACAGTAACCTTGCGTTTCCCCAAGGACGTGGCGAAGGGGGTGCATACACTGGCCATCACATATTCCGGGCCCATTCTGAAAACGCCGAACGGTATTTATGTTGATGATTACACGTCCCCCAAGGGCGAAACAAAACGCATGCTTGTAACCCAGTTTGAGGTTGCAGATGCGCGGCGTATGTTCCCCGGCTGGGATGAGCCAGCCTTCAAGGCAACCTTCCAGTTGGATGTGGCCTTGCCTACAGACTATGTGGCCGTGAGCAATATGCCTGTTACAAGTTCCAAGCCTGAAGGCGCTGGGCTGAAAAGGGTCTGGTTTGCGCAAACACCGCGCATGTCCACTTATCTTCTGGCATTGGTTGCGGGAGACATGAAGGCTGTTCGCGGTCAGGCTGACGGAACGCCTTTGGCTGTTTATGCGCCATCGGGTCTGGAAGGGCAGGGGGACTTTGCGCTTCATGCTGCAGAAAAGATACTGCCCTATTATAATAGTTATTTTGGGGTGAAATATCCGCTCCCCAAAATGGATATGGTGGCTATCCCTGGTAACTATCAGGCCGGAGCCATGGAGAACTGGGGCCTTCTGACCTACATTGATAATGTACTTCTGTTTGACCCCAAAAACAGCACCCCCCGCACGCGTGAACTGATTTATGAAGTGGTTGCCCATGAAATGGCACACCAATGGTCTGGTGATCTGGTGACCATGGGGTGGTGGGACAATATCTGGCTGAATGAAGGGTTCGCCTCCTGGATGGAAATCAAGGCGACGGACAAAATGAACCCGCAATGGGAGATCTGGCCCCGCCAGCACGAAACACGGGAAGAAACGATGGGCACTGATGCACTGCCCAGTACGCATCCCATTCAGCAAACTATTCACAACGTAAGTGAAGCGAATTCAGCGTTCGACGGGATCAGTTACGGCAAAGGCGAACTGGTTATCCGTATGTTGGAGGGATGGCTGGGTGAGGAGCGTTTCCGCCAAGGGATGCGGGCTTACATGAAAGCGCATGCCTATGGCAGTGCGACCAGCCAGGATTTGTGGAATGCGTTGTCAGGTGCATCGGGGCAGGAGGTTGGCCAGGTAGCCCGCAGTTTTACGGAACAGCCGGGTATTCCGCTGGTCAATGTTGCAGCAGCCTGTGAAAAGGGGAAAACAGTTTATACTCTGACACAGTCCCGCTTTACCATCCATGATCCCAACCCGAAGGATCTGGTGTGGAGTATTCCGGTGGTGGCTGGTGGCCCCGGGTTGCAGACTCAAAAACTGGTGCTGGGCAAGGCGCCTCAAACGCTGTCCGTGCCCGGGTGTGACGCCCCATTCAAGATGAACTTGGGGGAAAGCGGTTATTATCGTGTCCGTTATATGCCATCTGCTTTTGATGCGTTGGCAAAGAATATCACCACATTTGAAGCAGTGGATAAGGCTAACCTGCTGGGGGATCAGTTTGCCCTTTTCCAGTCTGGGCAGGCACAGCTTTCTTCATACCTGACGCTGGCTGATCGTCTTCTGAACGCACATGAAGACAATATTGCAGTGCTTCAGGAAATTATTGGTAAGTTTGAAGCGCTGGATGACTATCTGAAGGGCTCTCCCGACCGAGCTTTGTTCCGGGCTTATGCGCGTAAAGGACTGGCGTCTGTGTTGGCGCGTCTTGGGTGGGATCAGAAGCCAGATGAAAACGTTCTGGATACCATGTTGCGGCCTTTGGTTCTTTCCGCGCTCGGTCAATTTGAAGACCCGGCAGTGATGGCGGAAGCTCAAAAGCGTTTTGCGCAGTGGCTGGATAACCCTGCTTCTGTTCGTCCTGATCTTGTGGGTGTGGTTGCCAGCCTTGCCATGAAGCACGCTGATCAGAAAACATATGACATTATGGCTGCCAAGGTGCGCACCACACAGGCGACAGAAGTCAAGCTGCGTCTGTTTAATGCCATGGCAGGAGCCACAAGCCCTGCGCTGATTGAGCAGACTGTTGCGCTGGCTTATAGCGGTGCCATTCCAAACGGCCGTATTGCCATGGCACTCTCCAGAGTGGCGGACAGTAGCGAGAACCCGGATCTGGTATGGAAACTTGTGAAACAACATGAGGCCGAGATCAGAACTCATCTTGCTCCATGGTCTCAGGATGGGTTTCTTGCGGGTATAGCCGTACATTCTGATAACGCGGACATCGCTGGCGCGTTGGAAAACGATCCCGCGTCAGTTAAGACAACAGGCGCTAAAATTGCCACAGCCAAGGCGTTAAGCGAAATTGGTGCCCGTAAAGAGGCCATGCGGGCGGCGCAGGCGCAAATCCATGTTTGGCTCAATACGCAGAAACATTAAGCTTCTCTGTATTGATACCTCGAAAGACCTTTCCTGCTTCTTGTCGCGTTATGGGACGCAGGAAGGGTCTCCTTCTCGGCATTCAGAATAAGCCTGTTTTGCATGCTTGGCAGAGTTAGTGCTCTGTTGGCCTGATATTTTTTCATAAAAATCAGCCTGGTTTTTAGCGCAATGTCGCTCGGCTCCTGTGTGGGTTTTAGCACGGGAGCTTCCATTTGAGTTTCTGAGCTACGCGAGAGAAGAAGGCAGCGAAAGGCGAGCTAAAACCATATCTAGATATAAGTCTCGATATATCTTGACATACGATATATCGAGACTTATATCGGAATTATGAAACACAGAAATAGACACGCAGACGGTCGTCACCGTCAGACATTTTCTCCCGAAGGCCTTGGTGCCGGAGGTTCATCCCGTCCAGAAGGACGGCGCTATGGTCGTGGCGGAGGCCGTCGAGGCGGGCGCAACAGACTCTTCGACTACGGTGAGATGCGTCTTCTGGTGCTTGATCTGATCAGTAAAAAACCTACCTATGGCTATGAACTGATCAAGACCATCGAAGAAACATTCGGGGGAAGCTACACACCCAGTCCGGGTGTGATTTACCCCACGCTTACCTGGCTGGATGAGGCTGGTTACGTGACGTTTTCCGAGGAAGACGGACGCAAAAGCTACCATATCACGCCGGAAGGTGAGGCTTTTCTTGGCGCCAATAAGGGGGGATTGGAAGAAATTCTCTCACGGGCCGCGACTGCCGAGCCAGATGGGCGCGGAGGAAGACGAAATATCCCGGTGCCCATTATGCGCGGTATGGAAAACCTCAAGACAGCCTTAAGGCTTCGGCTTCGTAATGGTGGCCTTGATGCAGCGACCGAGGAAAAAATCGCTGCCCTCCTTGATGAGGCTGCGCGCGGCATTAGCCAATCCTGACACACTTTATATTCGGAGGGGGGAGGGGGATTTATCTTCTCCCCTGTTTGGCTGGAGAAGGAAATAGACATATGAGTGAATTACTCCCACCCCAGCAAAATGATGCTCCTCAAATTCACCGCGTGCGCCACGAACTGCGGCGGCGTCGGCTGGAAGTCTCATCGGTAGAGCGTTTAACGCCGCATATGATCCGTGTTGCGCTGACTGGCCCGGAACTGGCTGGGTTTACCAGCGCTTCTCCTGATGATCACATCAAGATCTTTATCCCCGGGCTGGACGGTGTTCTTACGCGACGGGATTATACACCGCGCCGTTATGATGCCAAAACTGGAATGCTGGTTCTGGATTTTGTCAATCATCACGGCGGGCCGGCTGCTGCGTGGGCTCGAGCAGCGATAGTAGGGGATACTCTGGAGATTGGCGGCCCCCGTGGATCACAGATCGTATCAGAGAGTGTAACCAGTTGGCTGTTGATCGGGGATGAAACGGCTTTGCCAGCTATTGGGCGGCGTGTGGAAGAGCTTTCGGAGCGGAGTTCTGTGATAACGGTTGTCGCTGTATCTGGCCAGGAAGACGAACAGAGCTTCGAAACATCAGCCCAGCATGATGCTCACTGGGTTTATAGGCCACTTGAAGAGGCAGATCAGGCACAACGTCTTCTTGCAAAGCTGGCTGATCTTGAAATACCGGAACGCACCTTTGTTTGGGTGGGAGCTGAGGCCCGCGTGGCAAAAGCAGTGCGACATTATCTGCTTGAAGAACGGGGTATTAATGCTCGGTGGCTCAAGGCATCGGGATATTGGCTGAAGGGGCAGGCCGATGTCTCAGTCAAAAATGTTGGGGAAGAGGCGATCTGAAAGCCCCCAACGTAATTGATGAAAACCTGCCCCTTAGGCGGCATTTGTCTGACTCCTTCAGGAAAGGAGTCAGATATGGCTTGAGGCTAAAGAATACAATCGCAAGGGAAAAGTAGGGCTTAGTCAAACCCTACTGAAATTCCGGCGAAAATGCCGAACCCATCGCCCACCAGCAGAGCAGAAGGCTGTGTAGTGCCGCTTCCGTAAACAGGAACTACGCCGGTTGCGTAATGCTTGTTCGCAAGGTTGTGGAAGCTGAGATAAACCTGTCGATGCTTTTTGGGCCACTGGTATCCCATATTGAAGTTGTAAATATGGTAAGGGGCTGCCCGGTAGCGATTATCATAAGATGCCAGAACAGATGATGCGACTTCAGCATCAACGGCGGCATAAAACCCGTTTTTCAGGTCCAGATGCAGTTCTCCCTGATAGTAATGCTGGGGAATGCCAGGAATATGGTTATGGCCCCATACTGGGTCATGATTGAAGCGGAAGTCCTGATAAGTATAGGCTTGCCGTAAAGAAATGACGTTTCCGGCCCATTGGTAAAGAGTGGAATGAAGTGCAAACTCCACACCCTGATGCGTGGTGGGGGAGGCATTCCCATAGGTTGCGTTGTTATACAGCTGTGACGTGGGTGTCATGACCGAGAGTAATTCATTGCGCACAGCCGAGTGGTAGTAGGACAAACTCCACTGTGTTCCGGCATATTCTCCGCTGGTACCGACTTCAAACGTGGTGGCAGTCTGGGGTTTCAGCATGCTCCAGTCTTTGGTTAAACCCGTTGCGATGCCACTGGTATAGAGATTACCGGAGAGATACTGCCAATCCTGTGCAGGTTGGACGCTGCGGCTGACATTTCCGTAAACCTGAATATGCGGGTTAATGACATATCGGAAACCGGCACGCGGAGAAAAATACAGAGCATCCTGACTAAAGCGGCTTTTTTCCGGATATGTCTGGCTACCCGAACGGGGGGAATAATCCAGCGCGCCAGCGACCGTTAACCAGAAATTATGAAAAACTTCCGTATTGTTGCTAACATGAAATACATTGTCACTTCCGCCCAAATGAGAGCGTGTGACCAGTGTGCCAATTGCAACACCCGGATAGGCGTCAGCGCGTCGGACGCGGTTGTCAATTGTGGCGTGCAAATCATGCGTTGTGTATACCCCCACATCTGTATCGCTCTTTAGACCGAACAAGGTATCATGACGTTGGTAACTGAGAACGCCAGATGCGTAATCGATATCATAAAGAGAAGCAGTGTTGCCCAGTTCATGGTCCATGGGGGCGTTCATATAAACAAAGCCGAGCATAAGCTTTGAGTTGTCATCTATGCGTATGCTGACACGGTCTGCCGCGTACTTTGTGCCAGGTTCAATCGTTTTTGTTCCCCAGTAACGGTAGGGTTCCTGTGCCTGCTTGGGGTTTTGTGCAACCTGGGCACGGGTCAGATAATAGGGGTTACCTTCAGACGTCTGGCGGTAGCGGAAGAAAAACCGGTTTTCAACACGATCATTGAATTTATAGCCGTAATTGAAATTGACACCGAAGTTGGTGGATTTTGTGCTTTCCTGATACCCTGAGCGATAAGAGTTGGTAACGCTGATATAATAATCATGTTTGCCAATCACCTTGCCTGAACTGAGCTGCTCTTTGACGTAACCAAAGCTGCCGGCTTCCACACGGGCTTGATAGGTTTGGGCATCATAGCCAGTATTGGTGACATAGTTGATCGCGCCGCCTAGCATAAGGGAGCCGTAATCAAAACCATTTCCGCCGCGCAGGACTTCTGTATATTTTATGCCCAGTGGCTCCTGTAGTTCGTTCACGGTTCCAATAGGCGTGGTCAACGGCAAACCATCAAACAGGAAAAGAATACCTGAACGTGTTGCATTCAGCCCTGTCTGGATGCCTGAACCACGGATGGAAATGCGCAGGTCATCTGATCCGCAAGGAGCCTGTGCGAAAACACCAGCTTGATACTTGAAGGAATCCGCATTTGTGGCGCTTCGCCCACGTAGCATGACGGATGCGTCAATAACACTGGTTCCGCCAGGAATACGGGAGAGCCTGCGTTCAGCCTGCATAACGGCAGGCGTATGATGGTGCGTTACGAGGATCTGTTCTGCTGTATGGCTGGTGTGCGTAGCAGAGTGCTCGTGGTGCATACCCTCCATATTGTCTGCTTCTGGAGCATGGGAGTGCGTATGAACATGAACCGCCTTTTTGTGTGCGGCTGAAATGGTGCGCGCAGTGCCGGGGGCAGTGTTATGCGTCACAGGAGGCGTGCTGGCCAGTGCTGCCGAGGCTGTCACCAGCGCTGAGGTTGTCAGCAGGAGCCCTGTTCTGAAAGGGGGCATCATGAAAAAGGAACACACACGTGAAGCACGAACCGTAAGTGTAGAACGAGGTGCAGCGAGGTGATCCATATTTTTAATCCGTCAGGGTGAGATAATTATGCGACTAGAATGTGTGGAATATAATGCCAAAAATGAACGGTAAATATATAAACAACAAAATATAATGTGTGTTGCAAAATTAACACTACGAGAATGTGGAGAGGGGCTGCGTAGTGGAAGAGTTAAAAGTTAGATAAAACAATATGATAACATATTATTCCCGCCATTTTTGTGAAAGTGGCAGGGAGTACGCGCACTCTCTCTCTTCGGCGGGATTGAGTAAGAGTTGTATGTTTCTTTATGAGAAGGGGACGAGACTTAAATTTCACGTTTTATTTTGTGTGTATTAAACAATCGTAAAAACAGGTTATATAGATAAATAACGAACTGCATGGAAACTTAGGGCAGCGTTTGGGAACGTGGGCGCAGAATAAGAAAGGCTGTTTGATGGCTGAAAGCTATTCTGGGCACCGGTCAGCCCAGGAGTTACGGATACGGCAATTACGTTTTGTTGGGAGGGAAAGTCGCAGGTTTCTTTCGCCTCTTCTTCTTGTTGCTATTTGGCAGATAGCAAGCGTATCCGGGCTTGTTTCCGCGCGGATATTGCCGTCACCTGTTCAGCTTGCTCATACGGCATGGGGATTGATCAAGGATGGCTCCTTGCCTACCAATCTTCTTGTGTCTCTTGAACGGGCCAGCCTTGGCTTTGCTCTCGCCTTGGTGATCGGGGTGACATTAGCACTGATTGCAGGACTTTCCCGCTTGGGGGAGGACATAATTGATGCTCCCCTTCAGATACTCCGTACGCTTCCTGCTTTGGCTTTGGCGCCGCTGTTCATCTTATGGTTTGGTATTGGAGAAGAGCCAAAAATTCTACTGGTTTTACTGGGGGCGCTTTTTCCAATCTATCTCAATTTACATAAAGGCATTCGGAATATCGATCCCAAGCTTCTGGAAATGGCGCGCACGCTTGGTCTCTCCCGTGTTCAGACCATCATGGATGTGATCCTGCCTGGAGCTTTGCCAGACTTGCTGCTCGGGGTGCGCTATGCGTTGGGTGTTGCATGGCTGATGCTTGTTGTGGCGGAGCAGGTGAATGCAGAAAGTGGCATTGGCCACATGATGATGGATGCAGAAGATTTTTTACGAACAGATATTATTCTGGTCGGATTGATTGTTTACGGTTTGCTGGGATTGATTTCTGACCGACTTGTGAGGGCTGGGGAGCGTTGGCTGCTGGTATGGCAAATGCAGGGCGGTACGCGCGTATGAACCATATCATCTCAAACGGAGAAAAGGGGCAGGGTCTGTTGGTTCGGGAAAGAGCAGATGTGCGTATTTCCGGTTTAACCAAGCGGTTTGGTGAAGGCCCTGCTGTGCTGGATCATTTGTCTCTGAATATTCCGGCAGGAGAATTTGTTGCGTTGCTGGGCCGCAGTGGGTCTGGCAAGTCCACTTTATTGAGGACCTTGGCCGGGCTGGACCCGGTTGAGTATGGAGACGTGGTCCGGCCCACAGCTGTTTCCGTCGTATTTCAGGAAAGTCGTCTGCTGCCGTGGCGGCGTGTCTGGCAAAATGTGGTGTTGGGGCAAAAAGGGCCCGAAGCAAAAAAACGTGCTTTGCAGGTTTTGACAGAAGTGGGCCTGGCGCATCGGGTGGACGCATGGCCGCTGACTCTTTCTGGGGGAGAGGCGCAGAGGGTGGCGTTGGCGCGTGCGCTTGTGCGTGACCCATCTTTCCTGATGTTGGATGAGCCCTTTGCCGCATTGGATGCGTTGACCCGAATTCAGATGCAGGCTCTTGTTCTGACGTTGTGGAGGAAACACCAGTGCACAACCTTGCTGGTGACGCATGACGTGGATGAGGCTTTGGTGCTGGCAGATCGGGTTTTGGTGCTGGAATATGGGAAGATCAAGGTTGATCTACCCGTGCCCCTTTCACGCCCTCGTCGGCATGCTCACCCTGTGTTTGAGGAGTTACGAAGCGAGTTGCTGCAGGCGTTAGGCGTGCAGAACAGCTAAGAATTTTTACTTTTGAAAGGCATAAAAACGATATGACCAAAGCGCCAGAACGTTCAGCCGACACTTCTGCCAGCCCATTTATTGTGGATCGCTGGTCTCCACGTGCTTTTACGCCTGCTCCCATATCTCAGGAAAATTTACTGACTTTTCTGGAGGCTGGTCGTTGGGCACCGTCAGCTTATAACGGCCAGCCGTGGCGTTTCCTGTATGCCAGACGGGATACGCCGGATTGGGAGCGTTTCCTCTCCTGGCTTATTCCGTTTAATCAGGCATGGGCACAACATGCGTCTGCTCTGGTTTTTATCGCCTCTCATACCGTCACATTTTCCAGCAGCACCGGAGAGCCGGTTCCTGCGCCTAGCCACGCGTTTGATGCCGGTGCCGCAGCGCTTCTGATTCAGTTGGAGGCATCTCATGCGGGGTGGGCAACACATCCAATCAGCGGATTTGATCATGCGTTGGCGCGCGCTGGGCTGGAACTGCCGGAAGATTATGCCCTGCATGCCGCAGTTGTTATTGGTCAGCAAGGCGATAAGAGCCATCTGCCGGAAACCTTGCAGGGAAAGGAAACGCCCTCTGGCCGCCGGACTTTGGCGGAGCTGGCGTTTGAAGGACGTTTCCCGGTGCGTGAGGACTAACCCTTCCAGATCATGTCCTGCACATGGAGGCTATGCGGTATAAGGGCTTTCTGGGTGAGCAGGTCGGCAGCTTTTTGCTGTTCGGCCTGAGTTTGCGCGTCCATGAAATCGACGTCCAGAGAAAGGCGTGAGAGTGCCGTCTGGATAACGCTTGCCTCAAGCCCGGTACTTGTTGCAAGCGTGTGCACCAGATCCTGTTGATTTTGGGCAACCCATGCTTTCAGGCCCGAAAGGGTCGAGATGATGCACCGCACAATATCAGGATTCTGTTCTGCAAAAGCGCGGGCTGAGAGCAGGAACTGTCGATTGGGAGAGTGGTTCTCGGCATTTGTCAGCAGTCTGGCTGAAGGGAGTGCCTCACCTGCGGCAAGATAGGGGTCCCAGATGGCCCATGCATCAATTTGGCCCGTTTCAAAAGCAGCCCGTGCGGCGGCGGGTGTCAGATTAACAGGATGAATATCCGCAATTGTTAATCCAGCTTGAGTGAGAGCATTCAGCAGCAGGTAATGGACATTTGAACCCCTGTTGAAGGCGACTTTTTTGCCTTTCAGATCCTTCAGTGTTTTTATCTCTCCTTCTTTCTGGACCAATAGGCCTTCACCCAAGGGGGCGGGGCCGCTGTGCCCGATATAGACCAATCTGTCTGGCCAGTTGGACTGAGCAAAGATGGGAGGGGCATCGCCTGTTTCTGCAAGGTCAATGGCGTTGGCTGCCAGAGCCTGCAACATTTGTGGCCCTGCAATAAACTCGGACCATTTGATAGTCCACCCTACAGAAGACAGGGCTTTTTCCAGCAAACCTGACTGTTTGAGAATAATAAGTGTTCCATACCGTTGATAACCAATTCGGAGAGTTTTATCCGCACTTTGAGCCAAGCTGTGCTGGGGGACGAGAAGTGTCGCTCCTGCTGTGGCAGCAAGTGCCGCAGTGAGGAGCGATCGGCGGCGGAGTTTGGGTGCAAAGAGGGGAAGAGAGGGAGGCGCCATGAAAAAAGATCTCCGTGTTATTTCTTGTTTTATGAAAACCAGTCTGTTTTGGGATGGGGATGGAAGTCAGATGCTCCGGAAAGACAGGATGGGTATTCCTTTTATTATCTATTGAATTCAAATAAACTATTAAATAACGAAAATTCATGGTTAAATTAACGCGTTTATGACAGGGAAAGACTGGGCGGATTCAACCGGTCGTCGCAACACCTTAACATTGGAGGCGTAGACGATGGCAGGGAAACGGAAATCGGAACGGTCTACACGGCGCAAATTGTGCTCGCCAGGACGTCCGCCTGTCTGGCAA